>Ga0224496_10000073_pt1 | contig 74445 bp, 90 predicted proteins | sample SF_Jul11_sed_USG_2_FD_168127 | JGI IMG/M metagenome (GOLD analysis project Ga0224496, IMG submission 168127) | Sediment microbial communities from San Francisco Bay, California, United States - SF_Jul11_sed_USGS_8_1 | ecosystem: Environmental > Aquatic > Marine > Sediment | place: USA...
TAAAGAAAAGAGAGTCCCGTTGATTGAAATTTGGGAAGGAAAGCAAAGTTGGATTGAGTTTGGTTTTACTACAAAACAGATAGTTTCTATAAAGAATTTTCAAAATAGATTTGGATTAAGTGGATATTTTGATTATTTATCTAAAAAAAACATTCGGGTAGTGTGCTTTTGTGATGAGGAGTACTCAAAATTACTGTTAAACATTGATGATCCACCATTAGTTTTATACATCAAGGGAAATAAAATTGATCAAAATAAGCATTCAATTTCGGTAGTTGGGACTAGAAAAATTACTCCATATGGTAGAGCAGTAACAAAGAAAATAGTTAAAGAATTAGTTAATCGAAACTTTCAAATAGTATCAGGTTTTATGTATGGAGTAGATATTGAGGCTCATCAAGCTGCTTTAAAAAGTGGAGGAAAGACAATCGGTATTTTAGGATTTGGTTTTGACCACTTTTTCCCTAGTTTGTATAAACAAAAGTTTTTAGAGATGCTCAAGCAAGGTATGACTTTCATTAGTGAATACCCACCATTTACAAAACCTACCCATGGATCATTTCCTGAGAGAAATAGGATAGTAGCGGGGATGAGTCTTGGAACAGTGGTTACAGAAGCAGCCAAAGAAAGTGGGACGATGATTACTTCTAGGCTAGCAGGGGAATATGGAAGAGATGTTTTTGCAGTACCTGGAAATATATTTAGTGAATATAGTGAGGGAACTAAGTCATTGCTTAATCAAGGAGCCTGTCTTGTTAGTTCTGGAGAAGAGATAGCAGAAGAATTGGGGCTATTAGAAAAGGAAGAGAGTTCATTTCAAATACACAAAGATATAGTAGAACAACTAAAGTTAGGTAAGCAGAGTTTTGATTATTTATTAAATACAATAGGGAAGGATTCTAGAAGCCTTAAAATTAACCTTAGTATTATGGAGTTAGGTGGATTGATTGAAAGAGAGGGGAAAGTGTGGAAAATTAGGGTGTAGATAGTAAAAACCCCCTTCGTGTAGACAGGGGGTCTTTGGTTGTAGAACAGGGTTTATTCTGTTCCTTCTTCTTTTTCTTCTTCTTTACCGAACAAACGCATAATTGATGCTCCAACATATGCACCAACAAAGGGGTACCATACCGAAGAAACGATTAAGTCGCTAAGGCGGGGTTCTGTTGTGAGTGATGCAAAAAATAGAAGAGCTAAGAAAACAGCGATGCTGATTCCTTTTTTTACTTTTCCATTAAATGCAAGCGTTGCTCCTGCTACGATAGCGAAGAGCCCATACATATTGTTCAAGAACATGTCTGCATCTGTCCCCATCACTTTTAGGACAAAAGCCCCGATGATGAGTACAAATATTAGGTTGTTAAGGTTAAAGAGCTTTTTCATCAGATTACCTCCGTAGTCTGTTTTTTCTTACCGAATCAGTGCTCTTATTATAGGATAAATACCCGAAAAAGTCAAGTCAAAATGGGTCAAAATATATCAAAAATCAGGTAGATAACTTGAGGAAATGGTCTATAAGTGAAAACGCGATAGAATGATTTCTACCGCGTCTGTGTGATTGGTTTTATGCTAGTTAGCCGGATTAACTTGAGGGTCATCGTCATCGCTATACCAAACAATTAGTTTGCCACCTGTGACACCAAGTGCCCAAGGCCAAGCCATGAAGATTACCCAGTTTATAGGGGTACAGACACTGAAGATATGATAACTAAAAGCTAGAAACACTATTGAAATAATCAGTGCTATCCAAGCTATTGTCTTATCTTCGGCAACTGCTACAAGGGCTGTAATTAGCCCAAACCCTGCTAACAATGATCCTACTACTAACATCACCAATATACCAAAGTTTTCCATGTGATTATCCAATCTACTAATGGAATTCTTATTGGTTATTATAAATATTAAATATGATTTGTCGATATCACTTGGGAAAATAAAAACACGGTAGTAAAGTACTACCGTGTCTCCTGTGATTTGGGCGTAGTCCCTAAGATTTTTATTCTTTATCTATCTCTTTTGAGAATCATCACTGCTAGATATCCAACGGCATACCCAGCTACAGAAATAATGACTGAGGGCCAGTTATTCTGTGACCAGACAAAGAGAAGAGAAAGAACAAACCAGACTCCAAAGTAAGTTAGGAGCCCTTCTAAATCTTTTCTTACAGATGATAATGCTGTGAATGCTCCACATACTATGGAGGCAAGCACAATTGCAAATATCAATATTTGAAGATGAAAGATTGACAAAAGGTTTTACCTTTATACTGACTACGATCATGGGTATTATAGGACTATTTGTCCCTTTTTTCAATAGCTTTACCTGATATAATCCATGCTTTGAGTTTGTGCGTATTATATTTGCTATGTACAATAAACGAGTTCTGTAGAAATAGTTATAAGAAAATATTATGAATTTAGTCATCGTCGAGTCTCCAACAAAAGCGCGAAAGTTAGCTGGTTATTTAGGCAGTGATTTTAAAATTGAAGCCTCTGTCGGTCATGTCAGAGATTTGCCTAGTAAGACATTATCCATTGATGTAGAGAATAACTTTGAACCTCAATATGAGATTAGTGATGGTAAAAAGACTGTAGTTAATAACTTAAAGAAGTTATCTAAAACTGCAGATAATATCTATCTCGCGATGGACCCTGACCGTGAGGGAGAAGCAATCGCTTGGCATATAAAATATCTTTTAGAAGAAGCAAACAAGAAAAAGAAACTTAATTTTGCTCGTTCTACTTTCAATGAAATTACCAAGTCAGCAGTTCTTAAAGCAATTGAAGAACCTGGTAAATTAAATTTAGATTTAGTAGATGCACAACAAGCTCGTAGAGTAGTGGATAGGCTTGTTGGATATAAGTTGTCACCTGTTTTATGGAAGAAAGTTAGAAGGGGACTCTCTGCTGGTCGTGTTCAATCTGTTGCTTTGAGATTAATTGTAGAAAGAGAAAAAGAAATCGCAGCTTTTATTCCAGAAGAATATTGGGAACTTGATGTTGCTCTTAATATAAATAAGGATGAGAAGAACGATAAGATCTTTGTTAAAGGTAAATTGCAGGATGAGTTGCCTCCTAATGTTATTGTCTCTAGAGTTACCACTGTAGAAGGTAAAAAATTTGAACCTAAAACTAAGGCAGATGTTGATGACGTTGTTGAGATGTTACCTAAAGCTGACTATAAGGTTACTGAAGTTGAAAAGAAGGCAAGAAGAAGAGCCAGTTTAGCTCCTTTTACTACTTCTACTCTGCAACAGACGGCTGCAACCAGACTTGGATTCACTTCAAAACAAACCATGATTCTAGCTCAACAGCTATATGAAGAAGGTTTAATTACTTATCACCGTACTGACTCAGTTAATTTATCAAAGACAGCACTAGATATGGCTCGTTCATATATTAGTGATAAATATGGTCCACAATATCTTCCTAAAGAACCAAGAATGTTTGCTGGAAAATCAAAGAATGCTCAAGAAGCTCATGAGGCAATTCGTGTTTCTTATATTGATACAGCCCCAAGCACTATTTTACAAAAGAGTAGTAAATTTACAGAAAATAATGTCAAATTATATGATCTTATCTGGCGTAGATTTGTTGCTAGTCAGATGGAGAAGGCTGTTTATAACCAAACTTCTTTAACTATTCTTGCATCAAGCACAGGTACAGTAAAAAAAGCAGAACTTAAAGCTTCTGGATCTATTTTGAAGTTTGATGGTTGGATGAAATTATTCCCTGGCCAAGGAGACAGAATTCTTCCTGATATTAATGAGAAGCAAGAGATGTATTTCAATCAACTCAATTCTGCTCAAAAGTTTACTCAACCTCCAGCAAGATTTAACGATGCATCTGTTATTAGAGAATTAGAGAAAAAAGGTATTGGAAGACCTTCTACTTACGCTAGTATTATCTCTGTGATCGTCACTCGTGGTTATGTAGAAAGAGAAAATAAACGCTTCTTTGCTACTCCTGTTGGAATTACTGTTTGTGATTTCTTAATGCTCCATTTTAAAGACATTATGGATTATGACTTTACTGCTGAGATGGAAGAAGATTTGGATAGAATTTCTCGTGGAGAAAAAGATTGGCGTAAGGTTGTTGGAGAATTCTATAAACCTCTTGAAGCCCAAATTGAAAAAGTCGTAGATAAAGCAGATAGAATGCAGGTTCCAGTAGAGAAGACTGGTGAGAAATGTCCTACATGTCTTGCAGATCAAAAAGCAGGTACTTTAGAAGGTGAAGTAGGAGAGATAGTAATTAGAACTGGTAAGTTTGGAAAATTTAAGAGTTGTTCTAAATATCCTGAATGTAAATTTACAGAAAATATTGTTATTACTGTTGATGATGTTGTCTGTCCACTTTGTGGTAAAGGAGATGTCGTAGCCAAAAATACCAGATGGGGCAAAATGTTCTATGGTTGTGGTGACTATCCAAAATGTGACTGGGCTTCATGGAAGAAACCAGAAAAAGGTGACAAAGTTACCAAAGAAGAGTGGAAAGTAATGCAAGAAGAAAGAGCAAAAAGAGCAGAGGCTCGTAAAGCTCGTTTTGCAGCAAAGGGTAAAGGTAAGACAGCGGTAAAGAAGACGACAAAGAAAAAAGCAACTAAGAAGAAAACTACTACAAAGAAAGCTGTAACAAAGAAAAAGACAGCTACAAAGAAATAGAGTAGATTTATAATATGCATATTGTTTTATTTGGTGGAGCTTTTGACCCACCTCATTTAGGACACATTAGTGTTGTAAAAAATTTCCTTGATTTAAAATTAGTGGATAGGCTAGTTTTCTTACCTGTTTTTAATCATGCTTTTGATAAAGATATGATGGGTCCACAACATCGTTTAAAGATGTTAGAAGAAGTTAAGAAAACTCATTTTAAAGATCTGCCTGTATATATTTCTGAATATGAAATACATAAAGAAGGAATGAGTATTACCTATGAAACACTTGAAGAGCTTACAAAAGAAAATCCTCGTCATACATATTCATTTTTAATAGGATCAGATAATTTAGAGAGTTTCCATAAATGGCATCATTTTGAAGAGATGCTAGAGAAATATAAGTTTTTTGTTTATCCAAGAGCAGGATATTCTTTTGACAATCTGAGAGAAGGTATGATTGCATTAAAGTATATGCCAGAGATGAAAGTTTCTTCTAGTGTAATTAGAGAGAACCTGGAAAATAAAAAAAGTGTGGATGATCTATTGAGTTCAGAAATCATCGACTATATTAAAGAAAATGAGTTGTACTAAGCTTTGTTTACATATTTTTATTAATGTTTTTCTTGGTATTATCTTTTTATGAATGAAACTTCTATTAATCCAGATTTAGAGCATGATTTATTTAGTGATGAAGTTAAGGTTGGCTTAGAAAGAGTAGGGGATACTAATGCATTAGCGTTAGTAATGGAAAATATTCCTCTTCAACCTGAGTTAACAAAGTTTTTGTATGGTGAGAATGATGAAGGTATAAAGCCCACATTAGATTACGTAAATGTAGCTACTGATGATATTGTGAAAAAAGCTGAAAGAGGAGAAAGTCATTTAGATGATTTGATGAACTCCGGAGATAAAAGAGCTTTTTTTAGAGATAATAATGCTCAAAAACAGGCTTTTCAAATCGAGATGGCAAAAGCAGTTGATATTGATCTTTATAGTGAGCAAATTAGTGAACAAGACTCTGAAGCATTTAATCAGCTTAAAGAAATATTGCAAAAAGATCCAGGTAAACCATTATTAATTATTTCAGGGCATGGGAATGCTGGGTCAACATTTGAGATTGGAGAGCATGCTGGAGATAATTATGCAAAAGCTGATCGAGTTATTGAAAACTATGTTTCAAAAAAAGATTATGCTGCTGTAGTGCTTATTGCCTGTAAACCTAATGAAGACTCAATAATTGAAGATCATGGTCTTCCTTTGTTTTTTGTAAATGGCTTTGGTGGAATAGGAAATGAGAAAAAATTTGAATTGAATGAATAATTTTTCTATATGTTACTTACTTTACAAAACCCAAACAGAGAAATTGAGAAAGTAACTGATTTTATTCAGAGTACTTTGAAGAGAGCTCATAAAAAAAATGTTGTAATTGCAGTCTCAGGGGGGATTGATTCAGCATTATCCCTTGGTCTACTTAGTAAAACTATTCCTCTTAATAATATTTATCCTATTTTTCTTCCATACGATAAACAGGATATGGGTGACGCAAAACTACTTTCTAAGCATTTAAATATTCCAGGAGAGAATTGGCAAGAAGTTAATATTGAAAAAATTGTTAACACTGTAGCTAAGTTACAAGAGATTAATTCAGATGATCATCTAAGGTTAGGTAATATTATGGCTAGGTCCAGAATGATCGTCGTTTACGACCTAGCAAAGAAGTTAAATGCTCTTGTCTGTGGTACTGAAAACAAATCAGAGAAATATTTAGGATATTTTACCCGTTTTGGTGATGAAGCTAGTGATTTTGAGCCAATCGTGCATTTATATAAAACACAGGTGAGACAGTTAGTAGAAAGTATGGAATTACCCGAAATATTTTTAACAAAGGATCCCTCAGCTGGCCTTTGGGAAGATCAGACTGATGAGCAAGAACTAGGTTTTAGTTACAAAGAAGCAGATCTTATCATTGACCAGATTTATTTTGATAAAATGGCGTTAGATAGCTTTTTGAATAATTTTGATATAGATGAAGAAACAGTAGATAAGGTAATTAACAGAGTTAACTCAGTTAAATTTAAGCACCAAGTTCCCTATACTCTTTAAGACCGATCAATAAATTGATCTCTAGATGCTGGATCAACTACAGGTAGTTTTTCAATTAACCCATTCCAAATAGGGTCAGCTTTAGCAAGTTTCTTAAGCCAGGAATATGTTGCACTACGATAAGCAACATGGCCACCATTCCTACTTCTTAAATGAATAGTATATTGTAGATCATCAAAGCTTCCATAGAATCTATACCTTGTCGCATGAGCATGGGGGAGAAGATAGCTGGTGTATTCGTGAGCCATGTCTTCACCAATTACTTTCTTTGCTCCTAGGTGCCATTTTCTAATTCTGTCGTAAGTAGCGCTGAGACGTTTCTCGTATTCTTTTCTCAATCCTATTAATTCTGGAATATGGAGATAGTTACAAAGGAAGAAGCAGTGCTTATCATCTCTGTTTAATTCTTCTTCTAGGTTAACATTGTCATTCCACATTGGGACAAATCTTTCCATACTGCGATGGCGATTAAGGTCTTTGAGTACTCCAAAGTCAGCAAAACCTTCAATCATGACTGTTCCAGATTGTCCTACATTACCTAATTGGTTATGGTGATTATGCTTGTCAAAAATGATACTGCTAATCTCTTTTAGTTTCTTATCTGATACTTTATTTTTTCTATTTTCACTGAGTGGATGATGTAGTAATTGGTAGTGTCTGAGTAAGTTTTCGGTCTGATTAGTACCTAGCTTGACTGCCAAGTTTTTGTCTAACTTTCGGCTGATTTGGACATTATCATCATGAGAAAATTCTTTACTCAATATCTTTAAAATAGCTTGAGTAGACTCTTTTCTTGAGTAATTATTCTCGGTATGTCTGACTAGACCATCTGCCTCTGGTATATAGTCAGTTCCAGAGTGTCCTGGAGTGGTTAAAAGTTCATGGATCAGTTTTCCTAAGTCATTCTCCACACTGTACTTACTAGACCCTAATTGACTGATCATGTCAGACCACATGCGGGCAGACATAACAAACCCTAAGCTGGTTTGGAGACCCAAAGGTAAGAAATACCGAACAGTGTCAAAGGTTCTTGCGGTTAATGCTGAGACTTGTTGTTTATCTTCTTCATCAATTTCAAAATATTGCATTAATGCAATTCTGGTTGGTTCTAATAAATCACGATAGTTTTTCATGTGAGTATTAAGAATTGCTTCATACTCATCTTTGAGGGGCTGGTTTTTTACACTGTCAGGAAGTTTGATAAATTCTGGTTTTTCAAAATTTTGAAAGCGGGTAGAACGTTCTTGTCCAGCAAGAACAGGGTTCATGTTAAAGATTCTCATGGCAGTAATCATTGGCACATTTTCTAAACAAAGAAAGAGATCTGCCATATCACCAACAGATTTATGACCATAACCATAGAAGATTGATTCTAGTCTTTTTGCGGCATCTTGGCCTTTGTTCATTACTTCTTTGGCAATATCTACAACACTATCTGCGCTACGAGAATACCGGGCGCCAAGGAAGGCATTTATTGAAGGTTGTTTTTGTGTAGGGTCTTGGAGAAGGGCGTGGGCTTTAAGTTTGTGATGAGAGCAGTTAGTCTCAAGTGAGGCTGTGTGAAGTTCTTTATAAAAGGTAAACTTATTTGGTTTTGCCATTTTTCTTTCTGGTAGATTTTTTAAAATTTTTCCACATCTGACTACTTTCTACAGACTGGGATTTATAATACTTACTGCCAAGATCAGGATGACCATAAGGTCGCTCTGCAGGAGTTTCTAAACGGCAAAAAGCTACTTGAGCAATTTTCATTCCGGGATAAAGTTTGACGGGGAGACTATTAGTATTAAATAGTTCTAAAGTGGGGCAAAGCTCATTGCCGGGGTCAATAAAACCAGCGGTAGTATGAATAATTAATCCTAATCTAGCTAAACTACTTTTTCCCATTAGTTGGCAACATAAATTAGCATTAGTGCCAAAGTAGTCTTTTGTTACAGCTAGTGCAAACTCATGGGGATGGAGCATGAAAGACTCATCATCAGCAACATGAATTTTTCTCATATGCTTACTTGTCTCATCTTTAGGATCAATCACACCCATCATATGGCGATCAAATAAGAGAAAGTCGTTACCAAGTAAGACATCATAGCTAGCTGGTTGTAAGCGCTTTTTGTCAAAGTCTTTAATAATGATCTCGCCATTCTTTAAAGATTTTTTTATATCGCCATCGGATAAAAACATAATCAAACAATAATCTACCAACATAAAAAATTAGTTGCAACTGACAAAATGGTGGTAGTTGAAGTACCATATCTAGGTTGTTGGAAATTAAGTAAATACTATATCTATGAAAATTCAAATAAAAAGATTTGATAAATCTCTACCTCTTCCAGAATACAAAACAAAAGGGGCTGCTGCTTTAGATTTATATTCTAGAGAAGAAGTTTTAATTAAAGCAGGTGAAGTCGGATATGCTCCTCTTAATGTAGCTATCAAGCTACCAAAAGACCATTGGGCATTAATTGCAGCCAGGAGTTCACTTCACAAAGAAGGTCTAATGATGGCTAACGGTATTGGAGTAGGAGATAGTGACTATTGTGGTAACGATGATGAATATAGAGCCGCTCTTTTTAACTTTTCAAAGAAAGATACAACAATAGAAAAAGGTCAAAGAATTGCACAGCTATTAGTTCTTCCAATTGAAAGAATGGAAATTGAAGAAGTTGAAAAGTTAGAAGGTGAGAACAGAGGCGGGTTCGGAAGCACGGGTAAAAAGTAGCTTTTTGTTTGTATTATCTTCTTATCTAATACCACAACAGATTGTGATAGAAAAAATCCCAAACCACAACCCATTGTGGTATTGATCTAGTTTGTACTATTGTCACGTTCATATTGGATATGTACAGTTGGAAAGTATGCTTTCTAAAATTGAATCATTTCACCATGCCCACCAAGCCCATAGAGATTGGCAAATTGATCGCCCATTGATTGATAAATTTAACCGCTCTGAGTTAAAGGTCGCATTGGGTTTACTCAGTGGAGAGATTGATGAACTAAATGGGGGTGATCACACCGGAATATTTACTAAAAAGAATTTTGAAAAGTTCCCAGCTATTGAGTCTGATTATCGTCAGCAAGAAATATCTGACATTATTGTTTTTGCCATGACAAGCTTTGATGAAATGGGTGAATCTATTAATACTCAGGAAATTTATGCTAAAGCAGAAGCTTGGTCCGATGCATATTCATTTAATATTGTTACTCCAGAAGATACAACCATCCCTCCAGAAGCATTTACTGATGATCAGAATAAGATATATGAGTTATTAAAGGTAAAACTTAATGAGCAGGCAGCAGTAATTGCTGCTTATGAAGGAGGAGAGACACATGGTGTATCTCAGGCCTTAGAAAGTATTCTGGTTTATTGTGTCGCAATGCATTCTCTGCTTGGAGTTGATTCTGGTAAGGCAATTATGGAAAAGATTGCAAGAAACATGATTAAATATCCTGCTCATTTATTTCAATTACCCAAAGAGGATATGAGCCCTGATGAGTTAGAGGCTTATTATCATAAAGTTAGAGGAGAATGTGCTACTGAGTTTGATGGCCCAGTAATGGAGCAGGAAGTGAGTAATGAAGATGGAAGTGAGATAGAGACTATTTTTGACAGACCAAAAACAGGTACTACTGAATTCTATTCACCACAACAAATTATTGAATATGAACATAATCCTGATGAGATAAGACCAATCGGTATTTGGTATAGAGCAGCTGCACAAGTTATTGCTACCAGTTATGGAATCTCTGTAAAAGTGAGTGATTTATTAAATAGAAATAAGAAAAAGTAGGGTATGAAAGAAAGAGGAAAATTAACAGTTTATACAGGTCCAATGTATGCAGATAAGACAACACATTTAATCGGACATGCAAAAGAAGCTGGAGATAATGGAATAGTTTTTAAACCAAGTTTAGACGATCGTTTTGGAGGAGGGGATTATATACGTTCTCATAATGGGGAAGCACATCAAGCAGTTTTATTTGATGCCAAAAAACCAGCAGAAATTCTAAAAGAAATAGCGAAATTAGAAGGAATATCTCAGGCCATTATCGATGAGATTCAATTTTGTGCTAGTGATGTAGTAACCATCTTAGAAAAGTTACTTGTTCAAGGACTTAATGTGATAGTAGCAGGCTTAGATCTTGATTCTGAAAAGAACTGGTTTGGTTCAATGCAAGAAATAATAGAAATGGCTGATAAAGTTGTTAACCTAACTGCAGACTGTGATGGCTGTGGCGGAGATGCCACTCTTACATATTCTAAAGTTCCTAAAGAAGGTGTAGTGGCAGTTGGGGCTGGTGACCTTTATGGCGCAGCTTGTGAGAGTTGTTATGGAGGACTTAGTAAGTCATAACTATAATTTTATTATTTGCTTAATTGATTAGTTTAATTGTATAAAAAGATAAGGAGTAAATATGACAAATAAAAAAGGGCAACTTATCACCTTTGAGGGTGGTGAAGGTGGAGGGAAGACCACTCAAATAGTTAGATTAAGAGATAGTCTTACCAAAGCTGGTCATGATGTTGTAGTACTTAGAGAACCAGGTGGAACTGTCATTAGTGAGCAGATTAGAGAAGTTGTTCTTTCAAGTAAAAATGTCGGTATTGCCTTTACTACTGAGGTCCTTTTATTCCAAGCAGCCAGAGCTCAAATATATAGAGAAATTGTTTTACCTAGTCTTAAAGCAGGTAAAGTTGTACTGATGGATAGATCTAGAGATAGTTCTGTTGTATATCAAGGTATTGTTAGAGGTTTTGGAGAGAAGATGATTGAAGATCTTAATGATATTTCTACAAATAAAACTACTCCAGACCTTACTTTACTTTTAGATCTTCCTGTAGAGATTGGTTTACAAAGAAGAGTTGAATCAGGCAAGATGGATAGATTAGATATGGAAGCAGTAGACTTTCATCATCAAGTTAGAAAAGGTTATTTAAAGATTGCCAAAGAGAATAAGAAGAAGAGATGGCATATTATTGATGCTAGTCAATCACTTGAGAAAGTAGAGGAAGATATCTGGGATATTGTAAGTAAAAAGATCAAGTAGATATTGCGTTGTAGGGAGAAATAGTTTAGGTTTGAGATGCGATTAATATTAATTATTATTGAAAGGAAACTATGACAGAGAAAAAACAAAAACCAACAAAAAAAGATCTTGAAATGCTTGGTCAAGTTCAGGAAAATTTGGGTGAAGTACAGCGTCAGGCAAGAGTATGGCTTTCTCAGGCAGTAAAAGATGAAATGAGAGCAAGAGGGTTTAATTCGACTTCTCAAGTTGAAGCATTGACTAATGAAGAAATTAATGGAGAAGGTGGCTTTATTGACTCTGTAGAGTCAAGATATAGAGATATTATTTCCTCATCAGATTTAACAAGAGAAATACCAAATGAATTAGCTAAAACTAAGATTGGTGGCAGAGTAGAATTAAATAAAATGCTTAGGCAATTTGGGGCTGAGGAAAGAGTATCTAAAAAACCAAGACAACAAGAATAGTTTAAAATGCAAAAACTCCCCCGTGCCGTACGGAGGTTAATAGAAAAATTTGAAAGACTACCAGGCGTTGGTCCTAAATCAGCCCAACGCTTGGTTTTCTATTTACTCCATAATCCAGATCATGAGCTAGAAGACTTCTCTGAGAGGTTACTTGCTTTAAAGCGTGACACTGTCAGATGTGATGACTGTCATAATATCAGTGAGTCTAATCCTTGTCCTGTCTGTGATGATAGTTCTAGAGATAGAACTGTCCTTTGTGTAGTAGAACAACCTTTGGATATGCTTGCATTGGAGAGAAGTGATAAATTTAAAGGTATATACCATGTCTTACATGGAGCCATTTCACCCCTTAATAACATTGGTCCCGACCAAATATTTCTTCGTGATATCCTGAAGCGATTAGATGGGGTAGAAGAACTGATTATTGCCACTAATCCTACAATGGAGGGTGAAGCAACCGCTTTATATATTTCTGAAATAATTGAGAATTCTAATGGTAACAATGATCTTAAAATAACCAGAATCGGTCATGGTCTACCTGTTGGAGCTGATATTGAATATGCTGATGGAGTAACCTTGGCAAGGGCTTTGGAAGGCCGGAGGAAAATCTAGTTTTTGACTCTTTTGTCAATCTTTATTGCCCTTGATTTCATACTATTTTTGTTTTAATCTATTGATAGATGATAACTCAATCTAAACAAGAGGCCCTGTTTCTTAGTTTCATAATTTGGAGCTAGGTAACAGGGTTTTTTAGTATTAGCCGCCCTGAGGAAAGGTTTTTCTATGAACATAACTGTTCAATCAAAAACTTTAGAAGTTACCGATGCTTTAAGAGCTTTCTGCGAGAAGCAAGCTAGTAAAGTTGGCCGTTTTGGGAGAAATATTTCTCAAATTAATATCCACATTGAAAATATCACCAGAAAGAAGAATGACCCTACAGCTGCTAGTGTGCAATATAGCGTTGATTTACCTGGTAAAGTATTAGTTGTAAAAAGAACTGCTGTTAATATGTATGATGCAGTGGTCGACGCAACAAATGGCATTATGAGACAGGTCCGCAAAACAAAAGAAAAGCGCATTACTAAGAAAAGAGGTTAATTCTCTAACTTAAGTCTTGATAATTTAGTTAGTTTCGAGGTATTGTACCTGTATGGCAGATACTACTCAAGCAGCTCCAAAGAAAAATCCTTTAGATATCCTAGAGGATATTTTGGATAATGCAGAAGCACAAAAAGAAGATAATGAAGCAGCAGCTGCAGAGGCTAAGCTTCTTGCTGAAATAAAGGAAAAAGAAGAAGCAGCTCGTCAAGCTGATTTAGCTAAGTTAGAAGAAGAAAGAGCTAAGATGACAGCAATTGAGTCATCTCCAGAATCTCAAGCACGTCTTTCTCAAATAAAAGAAAAGTCAGAACAAAAGCAAGAAAAAGAAGATAACAGCAAAGGTTTTGAAATTAGACAAATGGGTCATACAAAAATTTAAAATATGCCAGGTCCTGCCCCAGGTCAAAATTCTCAATTAGGTAATCTCAATGCAATGGGTGGTGATCCTAGTGAAGTGATGAGCCAACTTCAAGGTGGTTCTAGTGCTGGAGCACAAGCTACTCCAGCTCCACAGCAACTTCAATCAATGCAGCAACAAATGGGAGGTGCTCAAACAGATCAAGCTCCTCGTGCCATTGGTTCTATTGGAGAAGAACTAGTTAAACGACCTTTGGCTGATATTGCCAAAGGAATTAAATCAATATTTTCTTTAGATAATTTACTTGGCGTAGAAAGTAATAAGCCAGACCCACAAGCTCAAGCAAAAAAGAAGCAGTTACATCAAAGATTTAATCAACTTTCACAGGAAGAGCAAGGAGTTGCAAGGGAAAGATATCAACAAGAGATGGAACGAAAGCAAAGGATGGCAGAAGAAGATGAAAGAAGTAGACAAATGAAAGCTCAATCAAAACAATCAATAGTAATGCCTTCTAGTCCACAAAAGGGCAATGGAGGACAATCAAAGAAACAGAATGCTATGCAACAATTACAAGATGATAGGACTAAGATAGGAAAGGTGCAGGGGGCTAGTTAATATTTTAGTGTATAATCAAATAAATGAAAAAGACAAAATTATTTACCAACTGCTGTATTAACCCTCTGAAATAAACTTGGGTATCTATTGTAGTGTGACCACCCAAGGGGTGGTTTTTTTATATCTAAATTATAAAAACTAAACAACCTAAGTAACCATAGTTTAGAAAATAATAAAAAATAATAAGTAAAAAAAATAAATAAAAAATAAGAAAGAAAATATGAAAAAAGAAACATTGAAAATAAAAAAGAATTGGAAAGAACAGGGAGTGGGATTTGTTTTAGCTCATCCTGATGATGAAGCTTTAATGTGGGGAATGATGGAGTATCTTTGTTGAGGCTGGTGTTCCTATAACTGTTATTTTATTAACTCTGGGAGAGCTAGGTTCAATAGCTGATCAACCCGGTTTATCTACAAATGAAGTAAAAGATGTTCGTCGTCAGGAGTTTACTCAAGCTATGGATTCTCTAGGGGCTGACTATGAAATTATGGGCTATGGAGATTTTGGTTTGGCAATGATGCCATTTAGAAATCTTGCCATGCCACTGTTAAATTTATTAAGACAAAAAGATTTTGCAGCTATTTTTTCTTTTCATCCCTATGAAATTACTCCTAATTTTGATCATCCAGACCATAATATAGCGGGTGAAGCAGCGAGGTTTGCGGCAGCAGGACAAGATGTAGAGAACCTTAAAACAGGTCCATATATTGCTAGTAGTGACTCTTACGGCGCAACAGAATCTAGACCAGAGTTATATCTTTGGACAACAGATAAAAGCAAGGCAACACATAAACAGAAATTAACAAAGAAGTCTCGTAAAAAGAGAAATAAATACTTACAAAAGCAGTATCCATCCCAATTTCCTCGTCAAAGTAAAAAGAGATGGGGTAGAATCTTTGATAAGATTACAGAGAATGGTAAAAGTCACTCTGAGTTTTATCAGCAGGTTCGTTAGAATAAAGATAAATATAAGAATAAATTATGAAACTATATAACACGTTAAGTAAAGCAATTGAAGAAATTAAAGTCCCAGAGGGTAAAGAGCTTGGGCTATATGCCTGTGGTCCTACTGTTTATGATTACACTCATTTAGGTCATCTTAGAAAATATACTTTAGATGATGTTCTAGTTAGAGCACTTCGTAAAGATGGCTATAAAGTAAAGCATGTCCAAAATATTACTGATGTCGGTCATCTTAGTGATGATGGAGATGAAGGAGAAGATAAGTTAGAAAAGGGTGCTAAGAAATATGGTGAGAGTGTTTGGGACATCGCCAAAAGATTTGAGAATTATTTCTGGCACAGTATGGATTTAATTGGTGTAGAGAAACCTGATATTAGCTGTAGAGCTACAGATCATATCGAGCAGCAGTTAGAGATGGTCAAGACTTTAGAAAAGAAAGGTTTTGCCTATGTTATTGATGGTGATGGAGTCTATTTTGATACTTCAAAATTAGATGACTATGGCAAACTTGCTAGATTAAAACTTGATGACCTTAAAGAAGGAGCTAGAGTTGAAACAAAAGGAAAAAAGAATCCGACTGACTTTGCTTTATGGAAATTTGAGAGAAAAGGAGAGAATAGGGCAATGGTATGGGATAGCCCTTGGCATGAGAGAAGTTTCCCAGGCTGGCACATTGAATGTTCTGCAATGGGTATGCACTATCTTGGGGATCAATTTGAGATCCATACTGGTGGTATAGATCATATCCCAGTTCACCATACAAATGAGATCGCTCAGGCAGAAGCTAGCTCAGGCAAGAAACCTTTTGTAAAGGTATGGGTCCATCATAATTTCTTACAAATTGAAGGTGAGAAGATGAGTAAGAGCCTTGGTAATGTTTTCAATATTGATGACGTTGTAGAAAAGGGTTTTGATCCAGAAGCGTTAAGACTTCTTTTCCTAACTGGTCATTATCGTAGTGAGATGAACTTTACTTGGAATAATCTAGCCGGTAGTCAAAAGGCTTGGAACAGATTGCTTAAAATGGTTATGAATTTACGAGATAAAGTAAAATCAGATGAGGTATTTTCTGAAAAAGGCCAATCAAAATTAGCTGCTAATTATTCTCAAAATTTCTATTCTGCAATTAATAATGATCTTAATACTGCTCAAGCCATTGCCACAATGTGGGACATGATGAAGGATAGCAAGCTTCCTGGTAGAGAAAAGTTATTCTTACTTTTTGATTTTGATAGTGTTTTAGGTCTTGGTTTAGAAGAAGCGTCTTTATCTAAGAATGCAACTTTTAAAGGTATGAGTAAGGTTAAAGCTCCACAAGAAGTATTAGACTTATTAGAACAACGTGATCAAGCTAGAAAAGATCAAAAATGGGAAAAGTCAGATAGTATTAGAGATCAAATTGCTGAGCTTGGATATAAAGTTACCGATGGCTCTAATGGTCAAGAAGTAGAGAAGCTTTAAGTTAAAGTTTTTGCTTTTTGTAAAATAGAATAGAACCCTTTATCTGTCACAATTAAGTGATCAATTATTCTTACTCCTAAGATTTCTCCTGCATTGATGAGGATCTTAGTAGTGGTTAAATCACTTTTACTTGGCAATAAATTTCCTGATGGGTGATTGTGGGCTAAGATAATAAATCGAGCTCTATTTTTTAGAGTAGGGACAAAGATCTCAGCCTGACTGAATTTTATTTCATCTACCTTGGGTTTAATTGTTTTTTTATTTATGACAGTCCCAGACGAATTTAGATAGAAAATAATCAGTGATTCATTCCTTTGTTTGTGTATCTTCTTGGTTAATAAATAGATGTCCCTTGGACTAGTAATTTTTGTCATGGTGATAATATGCACCATCTTCCTTGCATAGATCTTTCATAGTGCTTTTACTTAGAATAAAAGTTTGCTATATTGGATTAATATGCGAAAAGTAATCTCAGTTTTTCTCATCGGCCTATTTGGGTTGATGATACTACCAAAATCAGTATTAGCTAAACAATATGATAATCTCATCACCTTGCCTGTAGATGAAGCTCAAGAGCAAGAAATTCAGGCGATGGATACAAGTTTTGTTTTGGAAGAAACTGATGGAGAAGTACTGGGAACAGTTCAAAACGCAATTGTAGAAGATGTTGACATGGGTCCTCACTTCTATTTTGGTGAAGATATTACTGTAGATGAAGACTTAGTTGGTGACGTTTATGTCGCTGGAGGAACTGTAGTAGTAAACGGCATGATCGATGGCGACCTAATGGTTGCTGGTGGTACCGTAACTTTGAATGGTGATGTAAGCCAAGATGTCAGAGCTGCAGGTGGTACTTTGATGGTTAATGGCATGATCGGAGAAAATCTATCCATTGCTGGAGGAACTATTTTGTTTAGTTCAGAATCAAAAGTTGGGAATAGTATTGTCGCAGCAGGAGGAGAAGTTAGTTTAGATGGTGAAGTTTTGGGCAGAGTATTCCTCGGTGGAGGAGCTGCAAAGTTAGCAGGTAGTTATGGATCTGATGTTAATGCTCAAGCAGACACAATTCAAGTTGCTCCTGGTGTAGTTATTGCAGGGTCTTTAATTGCAGAAGCTGGTATAAAAGTTGATGTCTCAGAAGAGGCAGAAGTTATGGGTGAAAAGATGGTCAGTATTACTCCTGTAGAAGGAAGAAAAGATTTATCAGATGAAAAGATGAAGTCTGTTGGAGGTGTATTAGTTAAAGCTACTTTAGTTGAATTCTTTATGAAGCTTGCCATGGCAGTTGTTTCAGGAGGATTAGTAATATACTTCATGCCTAAACTTGTAGAACAGGTCTCAAAGACAGTTCTAGATGCTCCATTGGCAAATGCTGGTTGGGGTCTTGTTTACCTCTTTATTACACCAATAGTAATTCTCTTAGCTATGATTAGTATTGTTGCTCTTCCAATAGCGGGAATTATTACTCTCGTATACTTATTATCATTCATTGTTGCCAAATGGGCAGTTGCATATGCTGTCGGTATTAAATTAGCAAAGAACCTTAAAGTAAAAGCCTTAGAGAATAAATATCTTGGTTTTGCAGTAGGAATGCTAGTAATTAATGCAGTAGGTTTTGTCCCTGTCTTAGGATGGCTGGTAAAGACTATAGTATTCTTTATCGGAATGGGAGCTATCTTTAGCTTAATTAAGCTAAATGTATTATCTAAAAGCGCTAGAAAATAAATGAAGAAACTTGTTAGACCAAGGAAGGGGAGAAGATTTGCCGGTGTTGCAATTGGTATAGCTAACTACTTGAACGTTGATGTGACTGTAGTTAGATTAATCTGGGTCTTTCTCTTTATCCCAGGGGGCTTTCCAGGATTAATCCCATATATTCTTTGTTGGTTAGTTATTCCTGAAGAGAATTAGATAAAAATAAAATATTAGTGAGTAGATATTAAAAGAGCGTGGGGTGACCACGCTCTTTTGTATTTGTTTCTTATTTATTACTCTTTATGATCGGATATAGATAACGGTGAAGATATTACTGTAGTATGTTGCCGTTGGAAAACTAAAGTTATCCCCGTTACATTCTGAATACTGTGTTACCAAGATATCACCATATGACACACTGCATTCATTCTGAACTTCGTTCGTGATTGTGATGTACAACGTATTTGTATCTTCAGCCCACTGCATACTTGTTGCATGGGCTCCATTAATTACTGTTCCATTTTGAAAGAGTGTTTCTGGAGAGGAGTTGACTGTAATTTCAAATAATGCGTAAAAACGCATCATGTCATCATCAACATTTTGAAATACGAATTCTCGTATCAACTCATAAGCAGGCGGATAGATATACTCAAAGTTGAGTGCATTCATATCAAAGACAGGGGTAACACCCCAGTCTAGAATAACTTCTTCACCGTCCATAAGACGGGAATAATCACTAGAATCTTGAGCGAAACTGATTGTCGGGACGATAAGTGATAGCAGTAGAGCAATTATTAGGAATTTCTTCATTCTTTTGCTTCCTTTATATCATTCGTTACATTGTCGGTTTTGTATTATCCTTTCAGATAATATTCCAATTCATAATGACTGGTATATTACTTTCACTAAGCGTAAATGCAATATACCAGTCACTAATTTAAAGAGTTTTTAAAGAACTTTGAATGGTTATTTTAAGATAAAAATAACTTTATTCAAGGTCTTGAGTATAGCAAAACTAGAGGAAAATGTCAATATTATGGGACTTTTTTGCAACATTGATAAGTATTGTTTTTATGTATAATACCAATATGAATAAATCAGAAAGACCAAGGCAATTAAGATTAGGAGGGGACTTTGGAGGGGATACTCCTAAGCTAGTTATTGAAGCTCCCAAAAAAGAGGAGCAGTCAGAACATCCCAATGCACCTGAAGGAAGTACTCATATGATTGCTCAAGAAAAAGAGGTATTTTTTGCGATAGAACCTCAACCTGAATATGGCAGTGGTTCATATGATAATGTTTATACTGTCAAAAAACCTTTTTATGCAGAATATATAAGAGAAGAAGGTAAATGGGAATATTTTAAAGTTAAAGGAATGACTAAAGATAAACTATTTGGTGTTTTTTATAGAGGGAAAAGAATAGGTTTGGCTGAAGGAACTATTTTTAAAACAAAGAAGAGTAATAGGATAAAAATATAAACTATTTCTCTCCAGAACAAGGAGTAAACTCACAATTAGGTCCAGTTCTGCCTACAAATGAACCATCCGGACATTCTCTAGCTTCCATGGTACAGGCAACACCCTCTCCTCCTTGTGGGGGAAGTATTTCTCTAGGTTGTCCAGGAATATTGTTGACAAAATTCTTTCCATCAGGAGTATTACATTGTTCTGGATAGATTTCTAAAATAGGGTAGCCAGCAGCAGCACATTCTTCAAAGCTATTAATGTCTGCAATTGAAGCGCTTTTTGTCTTAAATAGAGAATATGAGAGTATCCCAATGATGATAATTAAAAAGGTAATGATGAGCCAAAGAAGTTTGGGGTTTTTCATATTATATTAGATTATAAACTAAATATTATTATATTTTTTATCTCATAAAATGACAAAGAGACAGGTGGGATGCCTGTCTCTGTCTGTGTTACTGAGTATGTGTGTTAGGCGGCTTGATCGAAAACGAAAACGACTCCCTCATTGATGTCATCAAGTTCTTCGTCGTAGTCATCATCTTCAATAACGGCGTTTATCAGGTCTTCAAAGATGCTTTGCGCTCTGTCAGCAGTAGGAGGTTGTCCTATGTCTGCCAGTGAGTCTACAGCAAAGTCTACATCTTCTGAATCCCAACTTATACCAGTTATTGAATCTTCATCTTCGATCTGACGGATGTCATAAGCAAGGCTGAAGTATTCACTTAAATCAACATCTTGCCATTTTCCACCTACCAGTTCTTGTACTGCCACAGGTTCACCATTTTCTAAGATGGCATGTAAAATCCGTGATTTCACAGGTAAAGCTCCTTTTACTCAGATTGTTAAGAAGTTACCCAATATTTGGATAACAGGGGAGTATTTTATCATTATTGGATTTAAATATCCATATATAATTGATTATAAGACTAGGGGAGAGTATAATCACCTCTGGTTTGAGCATAATGCTCAGTTGTTTAACATACTAATCAAAGTCCATTAACCTTATAGGAGGTAATTATGGCAAGCGTGACGAGACAAGAGTTTGAAGCAATGGTGGCAGAAGTGTTCAGTGATTATAAAGAATCTGAGAGATATAAAACTCCACTGTTATATCTTTACCCTGAACTTGATTTGAGTGGTCTTGATTTATCTGGAATGGAGTTGCACTGTCTTAATTTTGATGGGGTTAACTTTACTGATACAAATCTCTCACAGTGCAATCTTTATGGTACTTCGTTTTATGGAGCTATTTTGCATAGAGCGGTACTAAGAGATGTTCAAGTAAGAGCAGGAAACTTAAGTAAGGATTGGCGAGGAGCTGACTTTACAGGTGCTGATCTTACAGGAATGAGGTTAAGTGAGGTCTCGTTCAATGGTTACTATTCAAGTTCCAGGGAGAAGGTTCCTTTGGAAAACACTAACAAACATCTAAGAAGGTTATATAGGGGTAGTGAACTTGTAGTAAAGTTTGATCAAGCTATTCTGGTAGATACAGACTTAAGATGGATGCATCTTGAAGGAGTTAGTTTTGTTGGAGCTAATTTAACTCGTACAAAGTTGAGTTACTCTTTTTTCAATGGTGCTAACATGCAAAGAGCTATACTCAAAGGTGCCAACATTGAAGATGTTGATTTTACTGGTGCTAACCTAAGCCATGCAAACATGAATGGAGCCAGCATCGATAACTTTACCAAGTTTATTGATGTTGATCTCACTGGTGCAATTCTTATCAACGTTAACTCTGAACAGTCAGATAATAATCCTGAAATGTGGGCTTCAAAAATGGGACCGGTTATCATGATTAATGCTAACTGTACTGGTGCAGACATGAGAGGAATTTCTTTTTCTCATGTTATTAGTAAAGTTAACTTTACCAATGCAGATTTGGCACGTACAAACTTTTCAGAAATTAGCTTGAGCAATTGTGATTTCACAGGCTCAAATCTCTGTGGAGCAGATGTATCTAGCTTTATTGAGAGGGGGAAGGATCTTATCCTCATAGGAGCTAAGTTTGACAGTGCTACAAAGCAACCAGATGGCTGGTTCTGGACTCGCAAGAACAAGATGATACGAGTGGATTAAGGCTAAACAACAACAAACCAATAACAACAGAACCCAGTCTACATAGGCTGGGTTTTTAGTACCTACTACTGTGTATAATGCTAAATATTGTCTAATAAGTAGAGAAGTAATAAATAATGACAGAACCAAACAACCAATCAACACAACACAACCCAGTCGGAAGATTTATGGTAGCAGTAGGAGCTATTATTGAGTTAGAAGGTACTGGAAAGATCCTGCTTAATAAAAGAAGTTCTAAGTTAGATTGGCATCCTAATGAATGGGAGATTATGTATGGCAGAATTGATCAACATGAGGGTCCTGTGAATGGATTAAAAAGAGAAATAAGAGAAGAAACAGGACTAACTGATATTAAAGTAGGGGAAGTACTGAGAGTCTGGCATATCTATAGAGGACAAGAAGAGAGTGCACAAAATGAGTTAATAGGTATTACTTATCATGTTACTACCAAGCAAGAAGAAGTTACTATCTCTGATGAACATGATGAGTTTGGTTGGTTTGAACCTGAAGAAGCAATGAAGATGATTAATATTGAGGGGATTAGGGTTGATGTTGAGGGTTATGTGAATAGGGTGGGTAATAAATGAACTTCTTGATATAATTCCCCCATATGTCTTTATCTATCGGAATCGTTGGCTTACCTAATGTAGGTAAATCAACCCTCTTTAACGCTCTACTTAAACAACAAGCTGCTTTAGCTGCTAATTACCCTTTTGCTACCATTGAACCTAATGTTGGTATTGTTCCTGTCCCAGATGACAGACTAGAGAAACTCGCTGAGATTGCTGGTACTAATGTAATTAAACCTGCCACTGTAGAGTTTGTAGATATTGCAGGTCTTGTAAAGGGTGCTGCAAGTGGTGAGGGACTAGGAAACAAGTTCCTAGCTAATATTAGAGAAGCAAATGCGATTGTTCATGTATTACGTGCTTTTGAAGATGACGACATTATCAGAGAAGGTTCAAAGAACCCTACTGAAGATCTAGCTATTATCCGTACAGAATTACAACTAGCTGATCTAGCTACAATGGAAAGACAAAAAGCTCCAAAAGGCAAGATTACTACAGAAGATTCCTTACGTTGGGAAGTTGTTCAACTGTTCAGAGAGAGATTAGATGGGGGAGAGAATATAAGGAATAGTAAGGTGGCTGATCTTAGTGAAGATGAGGCAAGGATTGCTCAGGAATTTGGCTTAATTACAGCCAAGAGAGAGTTATTTGTTCTGAATGTCTCTGAAGAAACATTACTTAGTGAGTCAATTGGAGTTTTAACAAAGAAGTATAGTGAAGAATTAGATGTCCCAATGGATAGTGTCATTGTGATGTGTAACAAGATTGAAAGTGAGCTATCTAGCCTAGGTGATGAAGATGCTGCACTATATCTAGGGGAGTTAGGCTTAACTGAGAGTGGTTTAGGTAGATTAATTAAGTCTGCTTACTCTGTTCTTGGTCTACAAAGCTATTTAACTGTTGGTGAGATTGAAGTTAGAGCTTGGACTGTCAGAAAAGGAGCTCTTGCTCCAGAAGCAGCGGGTGTTATTCATACTGATTTTGAAAAGAAATTTATCAAGGCAAAAGTAACCAGCTACGAAGACTTTATTGCTAATGATGGATGGAAGGGTGTCAAAGAAAATGGAAAATTAAGATTAGAGGGTAGGGATTATGTGATGCAAGAGGGTGATATTGTTGAATTTATGATTGGTGGTTAGGGACAAAATAGAGCCATTCTTTCCTTAACTATTTGTTATTCTATGATATAATCCATGTCTAATATAAATTAAACTTGCTCATTCAGGCATTTGCTTGAAAACCAACGCTTAAGGGCAAGTAATAAAGGAATAAGCACCTATGATGAAACTCATCGCGGATAATACCGTTAAAACTTACGAGTTTACTTACCTGCTTCCTGAATTTTTAACTACTGCAGAAGTCGCAAAGGCTACTGAAGAAGTTGAAAAATTAGTTAAGAAACATAAAGGAAAAATTGTTTCTACAGAAGACTGGGGTAAGAAAAACTTATCTTACAAAGTTGTAAAAGGTGGTAAAAAACATGCTGATGCACTTTTTACTCACATGATCTTAGAATTCGAACCAAAAAACGTTCAAAACTTTGAAAAAGGAGTATACCTTAACGAAGGTATCCTTAGACATTTACTTGTTGTAGCAGAAAAAGAAACAAAAAGCAGACTTACAAAGAAGGAAGACAAAGAATAGTCTAAGATTATTGTCAGAATTGTGGTTTAATATGGGCACAGTTATAAATAGAGCCTTAAGATAAAGGCCAAGACCCACTCATAAGGGTACGAAAGGAAGATATGTCATCAAGATCACTCAATAGAGTCACTTTGATTGGAAATTTAACAAGAGATCCGAATCTCAGATACACTCCAAGTGGAGCATCAGTCTGTTCATTCGGTGTTGCTACTAACAGAAGCTGGACTCCAGCTGACGGAGGTGAAAAGCAAGAAAAAGCTGAATTCCATAATATTGTTTCCTGGGGAAAACTAGCTGATATCTGTGGTCAATTACTACATTCTGGAGATAAAGTATATTTAGAAGGAAGAATCCAAACAAGAGACTGGAAGACTGATGATGGTCAAGACAGAAGAATCACTGAAATCGTAATTGAAAACATGATTCTTTTAAACTCAAGATCAGGCGGTTCAACAGCAGGCACAAGCCCTAAAAACGCTCCAATGCCAGAAGAAGGCCCTTCAGACGAAGATGTCTCTGACGAGATTCCGTTTTAACAAAGAAAAATTATGAAACAAAGAAAAAAAAGAATTAGATTACCTAGGATCAATAAGATCTCTGAAGACCACGTGTTTTCATACAAGAGAGTTAATGAACTTAGAAGATATATTACTGAGCAAGGTTATATTTACTCAAGAAAAGTAACTAACCTAACTCAAAAACAACAAAGAAGTTTAAGAACTGCGATTCAAAGAGCTAGAGCATTAGCACTTTTACCGTTTACTCAAACTCTCTAAGTTATTTTTAAAGTAAATAAGATAACCCTCTGCCTAGGCAGGGGGTTATTTGATTAAAAGAAAGATGAGTTATAATAACCCCTATGAAACATCAAGCAAATCAACCCCACGAGCAAGCAGAATTATCACGAGAATATCAAGATTATCAAGTAGCTTTAGAGCTAGCTGTTGATAGTGAGTTTTCTTATGACGAAGCTGGTGACGTTATCGGTCTTAGTGAAGTTCAAGCTTCTAAGGCTCTTACTTACAGACAATTATTTAAAGCAAGCAAGACAGGTTACTTCCTAGTTCTTGCAAAACATGCTGCTTTGGCTGCTGTCGAGATTGCAAATAATTCTGGTATCAAAGAAGCGATGGCAATTCCAGTATTTAATTTAGCAAAAGTCTATGAAGAGATTGGGGAAATAGACCAAGCCATTAAACTATATGAAGAATCATTAAAACACATTACAGAGAATCCACCAATTCACCATGATAGGGAGGCAGTGAGACTAGACTTTAAAGCTCATTTATTAATTGCTCGTTTAAGAAAAGGAGAAACAGGTTTAGAAGAAGATATTGTTGAAGTATTAAATAAAATTGAAGCTGATGACAAAGAGTCTAAATACAATAAGAATGTTTGGGTTTCTGGAGGATATCTTAAATTAGCAGAAATTTTAAAAGAGTTTAAATACCTAGATATCGCAAGAAAAATTATTGAGTCAGATGAACGATTAGAGCTTAGAAATATCGAGTGGCAAGAGTTGTCAAATGAGTTAGAATAGATAATCGATGAAAAAATTCAAACTTACTTTCAATATATTAAGAAATGTTACCGTTATCTTCTTAGTCCTTATTTTAGGAGTAGTAATAGGAACAAAATATGGAGATAAGTTATCATTTATTAACCCTCAAACTAATAAATTTGAATTTAATGTAACAAATATTGCAGCCCCTGAAGAAAATAAGGATGTAGATTTTTCCCAATTTTGGGAAGTATGGGGTATATTAGCTCAAGACTTTATTGATCAAGATAAGCTTATAGATGAAAAGATGGTAGATGGTGCAATTTCTGGAATGACAGCCTCACTTGGGGACCCTTACACAATGTATTTACCACCAGAAGATGATAAAAGAGCTGCAGAATCACTAGCAGGTGCATTTTATGGTGTTGGTATTGAACTTGGATATATAAATAAAACTGTTGCAGTTATAGCTCCACTTAAAGGAATGCCAGCAGAACTTGCTGGAGTTCAAGCAGGTGACTTAATCATTCATGTCAAAGATGAGTTATCTGGATTAGATGAAGACACTACTGAATGGACTCTTCAAGATGCTGTAAATAATATTAGAGGTGAGCGAGGAACTACTGTAACTCTTACTTTACTTACTCCAGAAGCAAATTCACAACCAAAAGAGATTGATATTGTTAGAGATCAAATCCTTATCCCATCTGTTGAACTATCATTTGTAGAGCATGATGGTAAAAAAGTTGGTCTAATTACACTCTCTAGATTTGGAGAAAGAACTGGTAAAGAATGGGATGATGCTGTCAGTGAAATTCTTGCACAACAATCTAGTTTGTCTGGTATCTTACTTGATATGAGAAATAATCCAGGTGGATTCTTTGATGGAGCAATCGATGTTGCTAGTGAGTTTATCGACAACGATGTAGTTGTCTCACAGCAAGGTAAATTTACAAATCATGATTATAAATCTGAAGGTGTCGCTAGACTAAAAAATATTCCATTAATGGTCCTAGTCAATAGAGGTAGTGCTTCTGCCTCAGAAATTGTTGCTGGTGCGCTTCGTGATGATTTAGGGATAAAACTAATCGGTGAAAAAACCTTTGGAAAAGGTACAGTTCAAGATAGAAGAGAACTAGAAAATGGGGGTGGATTACATGTTACCGTAGCAAAATGGGTTTTACCTGGCGGTAGTTGGATTCACAAAGAAGGTCTTGAAGTAGATGTTGAGGTAAAAGACGATAGTGCTACCCAGGAAGATGAAGTAGTCTTTAGGGCAATTGAAGTACTTTAAATTACTCTTCAGGGTTTTCGATCAACTGTTTTGTTTCACTAATCACTTTAAATAAGTCACCTTCTAAAATATTAGGTAGGTTATGCCATGATTGTTTGACTCTATGATCTGTAACTCTGCTTTGAGGGAAATTAAATGTTCTAATCTTCTCTGATCTCATATTACGACCGATGGCACTACGTGCATCACCAATCTTTTTTGCTTTTTCTTCTTCCTGAATTTCCCAAAGTTGAGAACGAAGTAATTCTAAGGCAATTTGTCTATTTTGGACTTGTTTTCTTTCTTGTCTGGCACTAACTTGAATACCAGTTGGTTTATGAGTTAATCTGACAGCACTACTAGTCTTGTTTACACTTTGACCACCAGCTCCACCAGCTCTAATAAATTGCCATTCTAAGTCTTCATCTCTAATTTCTACAGCACTGGAATGAACTTCTGGTAATACGGCAATAGAAGCTGTAGAAGTATGGATTCTACCTTGTGACTCTGTGGCAGGAACACGTTGGACACGATGAACTCCTGATTCATATTTAAAAGTAGAGTAGGCAGTAGGGCAAAGTTCATTGAACTCATCATTATCTGATCTTGTTTTTCCTTTTACCTTAAAGATCATGTCATCAATATGTTCTACTTTGAAACCTACAGTTTCAATAAAACGAAGATACATTCTTTTTAAATCTTCAGCCCAAAGCTTAGCTTCATCACCACCAGCACCACCTCTGATTTCAAAGATACAGTTTGTAGCTTCAACACCTTCTTGTGGTTCATCAGATTGAGCTGATTCCAAGTCACTAGCAGCTTTTTCTAAAGATTCTTTTTGTATTTTGAGTTTCTCAATTTCAGCTTTTGCTAATTCACCAAGTTCAACGTCAGAAAGTAGAGCCTCATTTTCTTCAATTTGGCTTTGTAACTGATTGATTTGGTCTTGGTAAGGATTAAAACTCATAATTGATTCGATAATTCTGATGTCACAGAGACAACATAACTTTGATTATACCTTAGGGAGTTAACTAAGCTGAAACTTCTTTAGATTCTTTAGCTTCTTGTTTTTCTTCAATTTTTAAAGAGACTTTTTGGTCAGCTAAAACTTGTTGGTAAGATTTTTCTTCACCAACTGGTTTTTCAGTAGTTGCAACTGCAGCTTGTGCAGCCTTAGCAGATTGTTCTGCTTGCTTCTTTTTTGCAGCAGCCATTTTCTTCATAAATTTCTCGACACGACCTTGTGTATCAACAAATTTTTCTTCACCAGTGAAGAATGGGTGACATTTACTACAGATATCTACGCTAAGAGCTGTATCAGATGAACCAGTGGTAAAAGTTTCACCACAAGCACAAGTAATTACTGCTTCATTATTCCAATTTGGATGTAAGTTTTTTTTCATATTTTTCTTCTTTCGCTCTTGCTAGTTTACAAGTGCTACTACTAGAGGAGGAATTATAACACAAGAGGACTGAAATCGTAAGAGAAAGGAGTGTTATTGGTTGTGATATAGTTTTATTAATTGATATTAATTATTTAAATAATATGGCTAGAAGAAGTACTTTGGCAGAGAGAAGTGGCAGTGAGAAAGTTATGGCACCGACACGAGTAAAAGAAGAGCTGGGTAGAGGTTCTATGTATAGAGTCCAAAGAAAAGGTCATCAAGGAAATGGTTATCCAGACACTACCCAATGGAAAGGAGCTCCAGATTCATATGGTAAAGAAACACCCGATGCTAGAGAACAAGCTTATGCAACTTTAGAGAGTAGGAAAAGACCTATTCCTAAGGCTGCGGTGATGGATTTTGAACAAAGAGAAGGACTATCTCCGACAAGAATAGCCAAGTTAATACAAGAAAACAGAATTATTTTTAGAGGTGGGAAGTTAGAAGAGGTTCGTTAATCTTTATTAAAGTATTCTCTATCTAATCTTTCCTCAACTTCATCACCGACTGGATCGTCCCCAGGCTGGTCAATTCTATATCCCAGTGGGTCAGTTCCAGTGTCATTTAATTTACGTGGACATGTGTCTCCATCAAAATGTTTTCCTTCCCCTTGATGAGCATATTCATGAGGATCAGAATCTTCTTTTTTTTCGTCTTCTTCTGTTTTAACCCAATCTCCATAAACTTCAACTTGTTTACCTGCTTCTTTTCCAGGGATACCTCTATCCATGTCTAAATTTGCCCCAGATAAATATTCTTCCCAAGCTGCTGGATCATCTGTTTCTGGTGGATTTGCTCTTGGTTTTTCTCCCATATTATTTCTTTCTTTTTACTCTTCTTTCCGCAATAAATACTCCTATAAAGATTACTAATAAAGACATCACTTGTACAGTATTTATTTTTTCTCCAAGTAAGATAAATCCTAATGGAATATAGACTAATGGTTGGAGATACCAGAATAAACTGGCTTCTGATGCTTCGATACCTTCTTGACCTTTAATATATGCAGTTAGACCAATGATTGAACCAAAGACTGCCATATAGAAAGCAGGCCAGAGCACTGAAATATTACTTAATTCTGTACTGATAAATGGAATAAGTGAAAGAGGATTGAAACTTCCAATTTCAAATAAGCTTAAAGAAGCAAATATAACTAAGCTAATGTAAAAACTGATACTACTAACTAATAACTTTGGGATACCCTGGTATGTCTTCTTTGCTAATGGGAAATAAAAGAGGTTAAGAACGTTATGGAGTAATATTAAGAGGTTTCCCCAAATAGAAAATTTTCCAAACTGGCCATTTAAAGCAAAAATAGGGGCTAAAGTTAGAATAATGGTTCCAAAGAAGGCAATAATTAATCCGAGCCATTCATGACGTTCTTGTTTTTCTTTTAATAAAATAATCCCACCTAAAGTAACAAAAATAGGAACTGTAGTAGTTAAAAGATTTGCTTCAAGTGCAGAGGTGAGTTTTAAACCAGAGTAGAGGACTGCTAGAGCAAGTCCACTACCAATTGTTTCAAGGAGAATAATATTTTTTAAGTTAACTTTTTTTAGAACTGATTTTTTGGTTTTTTTAATTGTGAAGAATAGAATCGGTAAAGCAAAAATACCAGCAATTAAGTATCTATAAAGTAAGTATCGAAATGGAGTAGTAAACTCAAGGGCAGGTTTAATAATTACAAAGGCAGCACCCCAAACAATAGTATTGATTAGGAGAAAAAAATAAGACTGGAATCTTGTATTTCCTTTTTTAGCCACGATTTAGCTTATCATTTTTTCCTTCTGGTTTGTATCTTTGGAAAAGAAGAGAGTCTTGTTTTATGACTATAAATTTTTATATACTGCCTTAGTTAATAACTAACAGAAAGATTAATATGTGTGGAAGTTGTGAAGAACATAATATGAGTGGAGCTAGTTGCTCTTGTGAAGGTGGCGAATGCTCATGTGGTGACAAAAAAGAAGAAGGTTCTTGTCCTGACTGTGGATCAAAATCATGTGCTAGTAACTGTAAAGAATAGTTAGATAGCTATAAAGTTTTAAATAGAAATAGTAAGCAGCTGGAGATTATTTAAGAATCTCAGCTGCTTTTTCTATGGTGACAATTTCTTGATTACCAGAAGTCATGTCTTTGACAACGACTTTACTTTCTCCTTGTTCAAACTCGTTTTCTCCAATGATGATAACAAAAGGAATATTTTTGCTATTAGCATACTTAAATTGTTTACCTAGTTTATCTATGGCAGGGTAGACTTCAGTAGCGATACCTTGTTTTCTTAGATATGAAGCGCTGGCTAGGGAAGCAAGTTTATACTTTTCTCCAAAAACTGTGACTAATACTTTACTAGTACTATTTTTCTTTGGCAGTAATCCAAGACTTTGTGCTGCCTCAACTGTCCTATCAAAGCCAAAAGCAACTCCAACAGCAGGAACATCAACACCACCAAGTTCATTAATGAGGTTGTCATAACGACCACCACCACCACATGAACCAGAACCATATTCTGGCAAGTTAATCTCAAAGATCATCCCAGTGTAGTAGTCTAGACCACGAGCCAAGAATGGGTTAAAGACTAATGAGTCTTTAGGTACTCCAAGTTTAATTGCCCCGATAACAATAGATGATAGTTCTTCTGAAGGTTTACTTTTTTCTAAAGTTTCTAAAGCTTTTGTAGCATTGTCCTTACTCAGACCCTTTTCTACTAATTCTGCGACAACCTCTAGCTTTTCTTTTTTATCTAACTTATCTACAGATTGAATAATAGAGTAGACGTCTACAGAGTCAGTCACAAAAGGAGTTAAAGCCTCAATGAGAATAGTTCTGTCATTAAGATTTAACTTAATATTTTTAAAGCCAATGTTTTTGTAAGCAAAGTAGCTACAAGCTAGAATTTCACTATCTGCAATATTTGATTTGCTACCAAAGATATCAATATCACATTGAGTAAACTCACGATATCTACCTTTCTGAGGCTTATCTGCCCTAAAGACATTTTGAATTTGGTATCTTCTAAAGTATTTAGGTAACTTTCCTTGATATTGAGAAAGAACTCTAGCACTAGGGACAGTTTGGTCATATCTTAAGGCCACACTACGATCACCCCTATCTTTAAAGGAGTAAACTAGCTTGTCTGCTTCATCACCATATTTACCAAGCAAGAGAGATGCATACTCTAAGGTAGGAGTTTCAAGAGGTTCAAAACCGAACCTCTCAAAGGTTTCTACAATCTTTCCTTGGACAACATTTCTAGCCCTTTTTTCCTCTGGTAGAAAGTCTCTGAAGCCTTTTAGTGTTTGTATATTTTTATTTGACATATTATTTATTTGTGCCCGTGAGGGTGATTTCTTTGTTTTATTGTAACTTATTATAATTTATCAGGGTGAATAGAGTCTAATTAATTATTTTGATTATTTTTTCTTTAATTTTGATTTTTTCTATTAAAAAACTCCCTGAAGGGAGCTAATAATAAATACAACAATTAACCCCCTTAAATATGAGAGTTGTGATGAGCTACTAGTTGAGCTGTTATGTTTGTATTCATAGGAGTATTGTAGCACATCGTCTAAAATAACTATAGGATTGTTAAGTCTTTTTATGATAAATACTTATAAAGTAATCTCTAAAGTCTCTTTTTTATTAAAACAAATGGTGTTCTCATATCTAATCCCAAACTTACCTTTAAGGTATATTCCAGGCTCAATGGTAAAGATAATATTATCCTTTAGTTTTGTTTCTTCTTTCCAATTAATTGAAGGAAATTCATGAATATCCAAGCCTAAACCATGCCCAGTAGTATGGATAAAGAACTGCCCATATCCAGCTTCTTTTATATATTCTCTGGTTGCTCTATCAATATCAGAAACAGGCTTATTTATGCCATTACGAGCAGCATTAAGACCTTTTTTATATGCACCGTGGATGATTTCTTCTACCTTTTTATACTCCTTGGTTGGATGGTCTCCAAACCAAAAGCTTCTGGTCATGTCTGATCTGTATCCTTTGTAAGTGGCACCAAAGTCAATCAATACTGCCATATTATTTTTGAGTTTCTTATCTGTTGGCTGGTGATGGGGTAGAGCTGAGTTTTCTCCAAAAGCAATAATAGTGGGGAAAGCTGGTTTCTCACTACCTTTTTCCTTCATTATTTTTTCTAAGAGTTCTTTGACCTTTTCTTCTGTAATTCCTACTTTAATTTTCTTTTCTAGTTCTTGAAATGATCTCTTGCTGATTTTAGCTGCTTTCTTGACATGGAGTATTTCTTGTTCATCCTTAATCATTTTTTGATGTGGGATATGGGTAGGAGACATCTCTGTTATTTTTACTTCTAGAGAACCAAGTAAATCTGATTCTGATACATATGTTTGAGATTTATTAATTTTGATTTCTTTTATATCGTCTTTTTTGATAATTTCTTTGAGGTGGCTAGTTAATTTAGATTTATATATATCTGGGTAGTATTCTAGACAATTATGTTTTGTTAGAGGGTTAAAACTAGAGTAGAGAAGATTGGCTGATTTTTTTGTAATAACTAAATATGATTCTCGTTCTTCAGAAACTAGGAAATTAAAACCGGTGTAGTAGTGGATATCACTTTCTTTTGTGATAAAAAGAGCTGTGTGGGATGGTAGTTTATCTTGAATGAACGAGAGACGATTTTTATTTATCATCTAATTTACTCTTCATCGATGATAGTGAGAATCCTGACTCTCTTAGCAATTTTTTCACCGTCATCATCAAAGGCGATGATTAAGGCTTGAGTATCTTCTTCAATATCTGTTCTGTTAATTTCTTCACCATTAAGATCTTCATATGAAGTCTTACTGTTTAATGTAATAGCAGTTTCTTCTTCCCCTGATCTAGGAGTGACAGTCAGTTCATATCTTTCAATGGCACTAATATTTCCAATTGTTATATAGCTAGGTCTTGGTCTGAGAGTTTCTCCAGAGACTAAAATTCTCAGAGGTTTAAAAGTATCATCTTCTATTATGCCCATGATAACTAACCAGTTTTCTACAGCGATGTCAGATAAGACTATTTCTTTGCCATCCTTGAGAATTTCTACATCCTCTGTAATTGGGATGATTCTGGTTGCTTGATTTGTTTTTACAGTGATTGCTTCTTCACTAATTCTTTGAACTTCACCAATAAAGCCTTGTTTAGTAGCGTCTAAGTTAGAAATAATGCCTTTAATCTGCTCTTTTTTTTCTTCAACAATTTTTTCTATTCTTTCTTTGAGTTTTTGTGTAGTCTTACTTGAAAGAGAAGCATCTAGGACAACAGATTCTTCTGCACTGACTAGAGACACAACACTTAAACTCAATGAGGCTATTAGGGTTAATGATAGTAGAAATCTAAATAGGTTATTTTTCATCTTGATCATTTGAGTCACTACTTGCATCTGTTATTTCATCAGCAGTTTCTTCCTCAGGAGTTTCGATTAAAGGTTTTGTTGTATAGATAACAGTTAATTCTTCTGTAGTTAGTTTACCATCTTCATTAATTGAGTTTATTTGAATGATATTACTGCCAACTTCTAATGTAGCCGAAATAGAGAAATTACCTGACTCATCTGCAGTAGTAATGAATTCTTCTTCATTAACTAGGATAACGACAAATTCATTATGGTTTGTAGAACCAGCAATAGTAATACTGTCTTCTTCTTGAATAGTTTCATTTAAAGGAGAGTGAATTACCAGATTACTAAGGATGTCAGCACTTGCTTCAGGTGAAGGAGATGTTTCTAAGGTTGTGTTTTTATTCTTTGGAGTAAAAATTATCTTAGTGCGGTATACTCCAAATACAATAACGAGACCAACCAGTAGTCCAATCAAGATAGCTAAAAATAATTCTTTTTTCATTTGGTAACATATTATAATTAATACTGGTATATATTCAACTTGAGTATGGAATAAGTCTTTGATATTTTAGTATTTAACAAGATAAATGAGAGGTAAATAATTATGGAAATAACATATTTAGGTCATAGTAGCTTTAAATTAAAGGGTAGTGAAGGGACTGTTGTAACGGATCCTTTTGATGGTTATGTAGGCTTTAATATGCCTTCAGCTAGTGCTGACATTGTAACGGTGTCTCATGATCATAAGGATCACAATAACACAAAACCTATTAGTGGAACTGCTCGTAGAAAGAGCCCTTTTATCGTTGATCATCCTGGAGAATATGAGGTTGGAGGCATTTCTGTCTTTGGTGTAAAGACTGCTCACGATGATAATGGAGGAGTTGAAAGAGGAGATAATACTGTTTATTCAATTTTGATTGATGGAGTTAAAGTTTGTCATCTTGGTGACTTGGGTCATGAGCTAACTCAAGCTCAACTTTCAGAAATTGGCAGTGTAGATATACTTCTTTGTCCGGTAGGAGGAGTTTTTACTATTGATCCAAAGATGGCTGTAAAGACAATTCAAGCATTAGAACCAAGCTATATTATCCCAATGCACTATAAAACTCCAAAGCATGATACAAATGTCTTTGGTGAACTAAATACTTTAGAAGAGTTCTTAAAAGAATATGGTGCAGAAGTTACTCCAGAAGCAAAGTTATCAACTACCAAAGAAAGATTACCAGAAGAAACTGAACTAGTTGTTTTGGTAAATTAATAAATGAAGCCTAGAATTCCACCACATGATATGGCTGCAGAGGTATCTGTATTGGGTTCAATTTTAATTGACTCGGAGGCTATTATTCATGTTGCTGAAGTTTTGATGGCAGACGATTTTTATGAGCCTTCTCACAGAATGATTTATGAAGCAATGGTTTTACTTTTTGAAAAGAGAAAGCCAATTGATGCCGTTACGCTAGCTAGTGAGTTAAAAAAAGCAAAGACTCTAACTGAAGCCGGTGGAGCCTCAGCAATTGCAAAGCTCACTAATGAAGTTTCTACTTCTTCTAATGTTACTCATTACGCAAATATCGTAGCTGAATGCTCAATGAGGCGTAGTATTATCTCAACCTCTGCAGAGCTTGGAGAATTAGCTTTTGATGAGTCCAAAGAAGCAAAAGATATCTTAGATATCACGGAGCAAAAGATCTTTGCTATCTCTCAAAAACAAGATCGAGATGCCTTTGTCCCAATTAAAGATACTTTGTCACATAGTTTTGAGCGTTTGGATGAAATGCAACGTAACCCAAATGCGACAAGAGGAATTCCAACAGGTTTAGCTGACTTAGATAACATTTTGGCTGGGTTTGGTAAATCTAACTTAATTATCCTAGCGGCTCGTCCTGGTATGGGTAAGACTGCATTGTCACTGAATATTGCTCAACATATTGCTGTAAACGAGAAGCTTAAAGTTGGAGTTTTCTCACTCGAAATGAGTAAGGAAGAACTAGTTGATCGTCTTTTGGTATCTCAAGCTGATATTGATGCTTGGAGACTAAAGACTGGTAGATTGGATCAACAAGACTTTATGAAGCTTTCTGATGCAATGGGTGTTTTAGCTGATGCTGATATTTTTATTGACGATAAACCGGGTATGTCTATTTTTGAAATGAGAACAAAAGCAAGGAGATTAACTATGGAACATGGTTTAGATTTTCTTGTTGTTGATTACTTACAGCTTGCCCATGGAAGAACAAGAGATAATCGTGTCCAAGAGGTTGCTGAAATTTCTGGAGGACTTAAAAATATTGCTCGTGAACTCCGTATTCCAGTCTTAGCTCTCTCACAGCTCTCTCGTGCTATTGAGAGTAGAGGAGAGAAGACTCCACAACTTTCTGACCTTCGTGAATCTGGTTCCATCGAGCAGGACGCAGATGCGGTTATGTTTTTATACAGACGAGATGATGATATTAGAGAATCAGTTAACTTAAAGATTGCCAAGCACAGACATGGTTCCACTGGTGACATTGATCTTTACTTTAGAGGTGATAGATTGAAATTCTATGGTTTGGAGAGTAGACGTTAATTTCCTCTTTTTCAAATTAATTTGAGTGATACTTTCAATAGTGTATAGTTATGTCTATAAATGGCAAAGGAACTTAAGCAAAGATCTTTCATTGAATTATTGAGAGATTTTGTTTCTGACAAAGGTTTTAATTTATTTATTTCCACTTTCAGTCGTACTTCTCAAGACACTACTCAAATCCTCAAGAGTAAAGAAGACATCCTCAAATATTCTGAAAAAATTGAGTTAATCTCACTTGATGAGCTTAGAGATTTAATTCTTTCTGACGTAGAGAATAATAGTGGCTCAAGTGATTTAGGATACTTTGGAATGATAATTAATGAAGCTATTGAAGGTTTTGAGTTAGCACAATCACTTCTAGGTAAGGATGAGAGCAGAGGTGTGAAAGATCTGATAACTAAAGCATTGATCAATTACTATAACTTTTCTAATGAATTAACCACTCTTTTTGAGCAAGATGTCTTAGAAGAAAGACAATTATTGATTGAAGAATTTAAACTAAAGGTAGCAAAAACTAGGGATAATTCAAATTTAGAAATATTAACGTCCCATCTAGTTAAGATCGCAAAAGATACAAAGTAATTAAGCCTTAGTAAATCCAAAGAGAAGATAAACAAGCCCCCCTGAGAGAACCATAAAGATAAGAAGGAAGCCTAAGTTAGATTTAAGATTTTTTGAAGCTTTATCTGGATCAGCTGCATCTGCACTAATGATGATTACCATCGCAATAGCAAGCCAAATAATTCCTCTTAGAACAATAGAACCAAAGCTATCTATAGCAAAGGCACTAATAACAAGCTCACGAATAGTTTCTTCCATACTTTAATATGATTTGTTTTATGGGTAAAAGCAAGTGCTTTTTTTAATCTTGGGAATCTTTTTGTGCCGAGAGAGGGACTTGAACCCTCACGAGAGTGATCTCATGGGTTTTTGAGACCCACGCGTCTACCGATTCCGCCACCTCGGCAGGTTATAGATGGTATTTTACTCCGAAAGGTAGTATTTCTCAACGTAAGAAGTAAATTGCAGCCACTACAATTACCTGTGGTAATAAACCAAAGAACATATTTGGAGTGGAATGGTGAAAGAAATGATGAAGATTATAGATCGGATCTAGGAATTTCATTCTAAATTTAAGGAAGTTTCTTGGCGCATCTAGTAAGTCAGGCAGAATTCCAAATAATCCTCCAGCCCAAATGTGCCATTGAATTTGTTCTATACCTTTTTGAAAAAAATAATAAATTAATATTGCAGTAACAATTAATTCTCCAACTTCAAAAATAATTGCAGTGCTTTTTTTTCTTTTTCCTGAGTTCATCCCTGTCCCAAAGTCCCAATGAGGGATCCAATCGCCAAGATAGTGAGCAGCGATAGCTAGCGGACCATAGGCAACTGGGTGTGGGATTTGGGAGGCGATATAAGCTCCGGTTAAACTGTGTGGAATTGAAAGCATAGGAGGTTATTGTAACGTGTTTTTTTAAATGGCGCTATAACTTTACTGGTGTAATACTCTGGCACGATAATGATCTCTGGGTTATGATATCTCTATGTGGCCAGTTATTTTTTCACTAGGTAGATTTGAGTTAAGAACAATAAGTGTTTTCTTTTTTATTGCTTTATTTTCTGGATCATATGTTTTTTGGAGAAGAGGAAAGGAAGAGCATTATTCAGAAATGGACTTGTTTGACGGATTGATATTGTCACTTCTCTTTGGTTCACTACTTGGTAGATTAGCCTTTATTTTCTTTAACTTAGAACAATTGGGAGTTAATTTAATAAAGTGGTTAGATATTTTTACCTATCCAGGAATTAACTTGCCTGTTTTATTTATAGCAGGAGGTATTTATCTTTACCGTTTTTCATTAAAGAAACGTTGGGATGTATTTGAAGTTTTAGATTTTTCTGTAGGTGCATTTAGTTTATCTCAGTTTTTTATCTGGACGGGTTCGTTTCTTGACGGGACAGGTTTTGGAGTAAAAACAGATTTGCCAATTGGGATAGTATTTCCTGGAGTCTTTGAAAAACATCATCCAGTTCAGTTATATTTCATGATTTTTTATCTAGCACTTTTCTTATATTTAGTTAGAGTAGAGTACAACTACCGCACATATTCTTGGTATAGATTTGGAAAAAAGACAGCTCAGACAGGTTTTCTTACTAGTATGTTCTTTATTTTCTTTGGATTTTTTAATCTGATTATTTCTTTCTTCTCTTTACCTACAATTGTTGTTGGTGGTTTAAGGCTAGATTATCTTTTGAGTATTTTTGCTTTATTGTTTGGGATATTCTTACTGAGTATTCGTTCAGGAAGAATTTCTACTAAATTTTTTGGAAAGCGAAATAAACGCTTATTAGAAACATTTAAGGTTTGATGAAGAAATATTTTTATTACTTCCTTTTTTTCTTTTTAGTTTTGATTGATCAACTTTCTAAGTTTTGGGCAAGCTCAATGGGTTTTGTAACAGAAAATGGGGGAGTTTCATTTGGTTTGATGAATGGATTTGGAGGAGAGATTTATGTTCAACTGATTCTTTTGTTAGTTCTTTTTTATATCCTTCATAAGTCAATTATGCCTGCATTACTGAAAACATTTTTTCTATCAGGCGTTGTTTCTAACACAATTGATCGTCTTTTCCTTGGTGGAGTAGTGCAAGATTGGTTGCCTATACCTCTGGTAGGAATAAGGAATAACTTTGCCGACTGGTTTATCTTCCTCGCGATTGTACTTTATGTAATAAAATACGGATATGAATATAGAAATAATTTACGAAGATAAGGACATTATGGCCATTAATAAACCACCGGGAGTGGTTGTTAATGAAGCTAAAACTGTCAATGAGGATACTATTCAAAAGTGGTTTTGGGAAAAGCATGATGGCTTTAAAGACATTTCCACAGCATCTGCTAAAAAAGAGTATAAAAAACTAATCCCAGAAGATTTTGATGATAGCTTTGGAACACCAGAAGAAATATTTCAAACAAGACAAGGAATAGTTCACAGATTAGATAAAGAAACCTCTGGAATATTACTTCTAGCAAAAAACCCAGGGGCTTTGGTTAACCTACTATCTCAATTTAAAAAACGTACTACTAAGAAAAAGTACTTGTGTTTAGCGCATGCTAAGTTTGGTGCTCCTGCCGACACTATCTCATATCCAATAGCTCGTTCTACACAAAATAGAATGAAGTTTAGAGTAGATATTGAGGGAAGAGAAGCAACTACCGCGTATAAAGCAGTAGACTTTTATGACAAGCTAGATTTAGAAAAAATAGAAAAGAGTAATTTAGAGAATAAAGAAACATTATTATTAAAGAAATATAAGAATTCATATCAAGGGTTTAGCCTAGTAGAATGTTGGCCAAAGACTGGTAGAACTCATCAAATTAGAGTTCATATGGCCCATATTAAGCATCCATTGGTAGGGGATAAGGTATACCTTGGTAAGAAGAGAGTTAAGCTTGATCCTATCTGGTGTAAGCGTCACTTCCTTCATGCAAGTAAGATAGAGTTTACTCATCCAAAGACTGGTGAAGTTGTAGAGTTTGAAGCTGAATTACCTAATGACCTTAAAAAAGTTTTAAAGCTTTTGAAGAAGGTTGATTAAATTTTCCTATCTGTTTAAATAATTAATTTTTTAGCTATTCTTTTGCATAGTTTGTTTTGACATGCTTTAATGTTTTTATGCCTACACAACTAGAAGGAAAAAAACTATTTGATTCAATTATTGCTGCTACAGGCTCAGAGAACAGAAGGAAGATGCTTGTAGAAATAATGGATTGGATGGAAAAGCACGGTTTTAGTACGGATCATATTAAAGTTCATAAAACTTCACCTGACAGTGAAGCTGGAATACCAGAATCTGCTTCAATGGAAGCAGACAAAGTGGCCTGGGAAAAAACTTTAGTTGTTGCACTGGCTTTAGGATTAATAGGTAGAGAAGAAGTCTCTCAAGAACTATTAGATAAGTGGGAAAATATCATTATCTTAGATTCTAGTGAGAAAGGTCTTAATTTGGATCAAAATGTGGCTGTCTTTGGAGGTGATGTGGTAACACTTGTCGGAAAAGATATAGACCCAGATAGCCACTATGAAGAGCTATTAAAGTTAAGTAGAGATCTTGTGGGTGATGAAGAGCAGGATAGGGTGACAATTGAAAAGGATAAAGAAAAGATTAAAGATTTATATCGTAATCAAGATGGATTTTATGTAATGTACAAGGTCGGGATTGCATTGCTTGGGAATGACGAAGAAGGTCAGACTAGGGGAGTAACAGTAGCTTGGGATATATTTTTGAAGTTTAATCAATTACCTGAAGAGATGATTAATGATGCATATGAGGAAGGTGGGGATGCCTATTCTGTTGGCCCAAGAGTAGACCTTGCAAGTATATATGAAGATCATCGTGATGAGGATTTTGGTATTTTTGTCAGACAATCAGATTCTCCCGAAGATCTCTGGAAACCAATTGAAGTAGAGGTGATGAAAGGTCTTGTTATTGGAGGCTTGTTACCTCCACACCTGTGTCTTCAATTATTTGCTGAAATTGATCAGACAAAACCTATAAATCAAGGTAAAATAGAACCTAGAAAACCAAAAATAGATATAAGTAAAAAACCTATGCCAGAGAGATTCAGAAGCTATTTAGATAAAGTAAATATAGTAAATAATGAAGGAAGAACTACCTTAGTTTTACCTGAAATTAATGATGCTCAAGAGACAGTAGTTGAGTTAGAAGAAGACGGCAGCCTCGGAAAAATACCTGAAAGAGCAGTATTACTTCATTTAATGAGACTAGTTGATGATGAGAATAATCAGGCCTTAGTACATTCACTGTTTGACTATATTGTTCAAAATAAGTTGCCTATTAAGCAAGAAAGTTAAAGAAACTATAAACCCATAGTTTAGTAATTGACAACTATATTTAAATATTGTCTAATGCTTGAATACACAGACGTTAGAAGCGAAGCACCAATTAATTGTTCTTTGCTCCCAAGATACCGAACCTAGAGATAGGGGGAAAACCAAGTGAGTAAAAATAATTAAAGGTGTTTTTTTATTATTTAGCGTTAAAAATTATGAACAGTGAAGATGCCTCTTTGTGCTTCTTTGCTCCCAAGATACCGAACCTAGAGATAGGGGGAAAACCAAGTGAGTGAGAAGCTTAAGGAGGTATTTTTTATTAATTATTAGGTAAATAGATGATGTTAAACCCAAGAGAGAAAATGCCACATTTAATGATTGCAGCTACGGGATCTAGCAGAAGGGTAGCAAAGATGGTCGAAATGCTAGATTACTTTGAAGAGCATGGTTATAGCCCACATCATATTAGATATGGGAGTCTTTCTCCTGATGATGAAGCAAATGTAAATGAGTCTGATTCCTCGAATGCAGGAGAAGTAGCATTTCAGAAAGTATTAGCAGTGGCCTTATCCTTGGGTATTATTAAAGATGAGGAAGTAGAAGAAGATTTATTATTACAGTGGAAAGATATTAACAGAATTAATCCCCAGGAAAAAGAAGTTGATTTGCGTGAGCGTGTTTGTGTTTTTGGTGGAGACGTTGTTACTTCAGTTAGTGCAAAAAATGGTAGAGAAGAAGATTACAGAGAGTTGTTAAAGTTAACAAGAGACCTATCTGGTGAAGAAGAATATACAGATGGAGATATTGCTATTATTGAGAAAGATAAGGCAGGAATAGTAGAACTTTATACCAGTCCTGAAGGCTTTTTTGTAAAATATAACATTGGATTAGCTTTGCTAAGTAATTGTGAAGAATTTAAAACAAAAGGCTTGATAGTCTCTTGGGAGATACTTTTAAAACTGAGACCATTTCCTTTAGAAATGGTTGAAGCTGCCTACGAACAAGAAGGGAGTGCATTTAAAGTAGGTCCAAGGTTAGATTTAGCAAGTTTGGCTAAAGATTATCTTGACGAAGACTTTGGAATTATAGTTAGAGAAGAAGGTAAATCAGAGGCTCAATGGTTGCCAGTAGAATTTCAAGTTATGAAGGGTCTTGTCGTAGGAGGACTATTACCACCACATATGTGTCTAGATCTTTTTGCAAACTTAAATGAAGTTAATCCCTCTAGTGGGGAAGTGGTAAAGCCTTTAAAGGCAGAGATAAAAATTAGTTCTGTAGGAGTCCTATAATTTACTAATTGACATTTGTTTGTAAATATTGTTTAATACCCAAATACACAGAAGTTAAGTAGCAAAAGCACTAAAAAAGTTTTTGCTCCCAAGACACCGAACCTAGAATGCTAGGGGGAAAACCAAGCGAGTAAAAATAATAAAGGTGTTTTTTTTATTATTTAACAACAAGTATTAGTAAAAGAGACAGCAGAGTTACCTTCAAAGGTTCTTTGCTCCCAAGATACCGAACCTAGAAATAGGGGGAAAACCAAGTGAGCAAGAAGCTTAGAGGTATTTTTTTTATTTGAAAAATTATGGAAATATTTAATAAAAAACATTTAGCAAGTATTATTGCAGATAAGCGTACTGTTTATCCTAACTCTACCAGTGCCCAAAAGGCTGAAGGTTTGCAAATGGTCTTAAATGAAGCTTTTGGACAAGGTTCAGTTGCGGTTGAAGTAGTTAGAGCTCTAGCAGCAGACTATGAAGAAACAGATCTTCCCAATGCTAGAGAAGTAGCAACACAAAAATCAGTCTATTTCCAAGAACAATTAGGTGCAGGAACTGTTACAGCAGGGGCTGATACAGTTTTTAGAATTAAAAAAGATGGAAAATGGGTTAATTTATCTAAATTAGAAAGATTAGGAAGAGAGCTAACACAGCAAGAAACAATGGCTCAATATGAATCATTGTTTAATGTTCTTTGTAATCCAGAAAATGGAGTAGGGGAGATGATGTGGGATGTTTCTTTAGCTATCACCAATGGTGGAACTGATACATTTAATGAAAGAATCTATATTCAGTATGAGCCAATCGATAAAGAATTATTTGAAGGTTTCTTTTGGGAAGCTGTGGACAGTGGCATGATTTATAAATCAAATTCTAGAATGGCAATGGTAGAAATGTTAGCAGTGTCAGGAGCTGTAAAGAATATGGCCTTTTTAGGCAAAGGGGGAGAGTTAAAGAGAATGTCTAGAGAACCAAATAAAGAGTTATTACAATTAGCTATTACCGATGTTGTTACCACTATGCCTACTGCATATTTGAATGGATTAACAATGGATAATAGGGTTTTCTAAATAAACAATTTATATTAATAAGTAAATAAAAATCCGCTACTTTAGAAGAAGCGGATCTTTTTGTTGATTGTCATTGTTTTTGGTTTTTAGACCATTGCCAATGACGGTATTGACTACGGTGTCCCATGATTAACCATGGAACCCGCCTTATCAGATAGTAGGCAAATAATACTACAGCACACCATGCTACTTCTTCTGGACCCAACCGAACGGTAAAAGTCCATTCAAAGGATTTTTCATCGATGTCCATCCTGATTGCAAGTGCTCCCAGAACAGGTATGACGAAAAATAACAAGTGTTGCCATAGAGCCATTTTAACTTTGACTACCATAGGCTCTTTGTTTGGATCTTCCATTTGTATGTTTCCTCCTATTTGTTAATGTTTCGTTTGTATTGTGCTACACGAAACATTCCCATTAGGCAAAAAACAATGGTAGGAATTCTTTTGTAGAGGTAAAACATCACCCCTAAGACAATTCCGACACCAAGCTAAAAGAGAGAATACTTGACCACCAGAGCGGCCAATACGCAGATGATAGCTGTGTAATACAGTTGCCACCGGGCAGTCTTATATCCAAAGAGCATCAGTTTTGGTTGTGTATCATCGTTCATAGGTTTTTACACCCCTTTCATGAAATAGTGATTAAACACGGCCAAGGTTAGATATTATAGGATTAAATACTGGTTAAGTCAATTAATTTAAACAATATTTAATAATTTGAAGTGATATACTACTTCTATGCATAAATCATCAATTCCCCACAAGCTTGCATATTCCACACTCTAATTTGAGTTTTGTTTTTTGGTTACTACAGATTAAGTAGTGACTGTTATATTTATTTAATTGTTATTTTTAATTTAAGGATTTATATGTCACAAGATATTGTTTTTACACTTATCAAAAAAGAAGAAAAGCGCCAGAAAGAAATGATTGGATTAATTCCATCAGAGAATACTGTCTCTCCAGAAGTATCTAAAGTTCTTTCTAGCTGTCTTTCTAACAAGTATTCAGAAGGGTTCCCTCACCATCGTTACTATGAAGGTAATCAGATCATTGATCAGATAGAGGATTTAGCAAGAGATCGTATTAAAGAGCTATTTAAGGTCCCATATGTTAATGTTCAACCATATTCTGGTTCTCCGGCTAATACCGCCATTTACTTTGCTTTAATGCAGCCAGGAGATACATTACTGGGTCTCAAGTTAACTAAAGGAGGACATTTAACACATGGTCATCCTAAAGTAACAATGTCAGGCCGTTTTTATAACCCAGTTCAATATGGATTGGATGCTAAGGACAGAGTAGATTTTGCAGAAGTTAGAAAGCTAGCTTTGGAGCATAAACCAAAGGTGATTGTTGCTGGTAATACTGCTTATCCATTTGAGTTAGATTTTAAGAAGTTTAGAGAAATTGCTGATGAAGTAGGGGCATGGCTAGTGGCTGATATTTCTCATGTGACTGGTTTAGTAATTGGAGGAGAACATATGTCTCCAGTCCCATATGCTGATGTGATCATGAGTACTACTCACAAGACTTTCAGAGGTCCAAGAGGAGCGATGATTTTAGTTACAGATAAAGGAATGGAAAGAAATCCTAAGTTAGGAAACAAAATTGACTCTGCCATTATTCCAGGTAATCAAGGTGGTCCACACAATGCTACAACTGCAGCGATTGCTATTGCAGCAGAGGAGGCAAGTAGACCAGAGTTCCAAGGTTATATAAAACAGGTTAGAAAAAATGCAGATACCTTATCTAAAGCTCTACAAGCTAAAGGTTTAGATTTGGTCGGGGGTGGAACAGAAACTCATCTGATGCTTTTAGACTTATCTAAAGTTGGCTATGGATTGGGTAAACAAGTTGCTTTTGCTATGGACGCTGCTGGTATTTATGCCAATGCAAACACGGTACCAAGCGAAGTAGTCTCACCTTTCTATCCTTCTGGAGTCAGAATTGGAACACCTCTTGTTACATCTAGAGGAATGAAAGAAAAAGAGATGGAAATGATTGCTTCCTGGATTGCAAAAGTAGTAGAAATTGTCAAAGAAGAAGAGCTACCAAAGGACAAAACAAAACGGGCTAGTTTTATTTTGGAATTTGAAAAAAGAGCCTTAAAGAATAAAGAGCTAAAAGCAATTAGAAAAGAAGTTAAAGCATTAACTAAGACCTTCCCATTGTTTACTTGGTAAATTCAATTTAGAAATTATTGTGAATTTACGTAGTAAGGCAGAGGTCTTTGCCACTGATTATAGTGGTGTCAAATATCAGTATGAGATTGGTCCTGTCTCTGAGGCAGCTCCTAATTGGTTTGTTGAAGGTCTCAATTGCCAGCTTTTAATCCATCTAGCATATAAAGAATTTTTTGAAGTTACTTTGCCTCAATTTTTGCGGTCTAGTGAGATGTTTGCTGATAGTGAATGGTTTTCAGAAAAAGGTTTAAATGAAATAGAAGAAGGGGATATAATATTTATGGGTCCGAGTTTTCTATCACCCAAAAGAGATCCTAATGATGAGGATGCAAAAAAATTACATATAGCTATGGTAACAAGCGTTGGTTTAAGAAATGAAATAGAGATAATTCATGCTCGGCATAATAAAGGAATTATTATTGAGTCACTTGAGTATGTTCAAAAGGTAAAATGGCCACATAAGAAACCATATGAAAAGGTTTTTGGAATAAAGGGGATAAGACTTTAGGTTAGGTTTAAGTTTTTAGCTTCAATCACAGTTAGGCCATTAACTTTTTCTAGTCTAATTTCTTTACCTTTTCTAAAGAGTGTAACTTCAAATTTAAGTTCTTCTAGAGTTCTGACCATTTTTTGGATATTTTGTCCTTGGTGAGGGTGGAATTCACAGTTAATAAATTTAACTTTTTCTCTAAGTTGTTTTCTACCCTGAGTTAAAACAGCTTGCTCTGCACCTTCAATGTCCATTTTTAATAAATCAATATATTGAGCATCAAATTGAGTTAAAGCTTGCTCAATGAAATATGAGAGAGGTTTTGTTGCTACTGTGATAGGTATAGTATTTTGAGTTCCAGTCCAATTACCTTCAACTACACTGGCAGTGGAGTGCCAGTTATTCTCTGCATCAGTATGAAGTTCAATATCATTAGTCTTATTTGAGACTGCAAAAGGGTAGGTGAAAACATCGGTAATATTATTTTCAAATACATTCATATCTAATAATTTATAGTTTCCTGGTATCGGTTCAATGGCAATTATTTTTGATCCAGGATACATCTTTTTGAAGTAGAGAACAGATAATCCAATGTTTGCTCCAGCATCAATGATGACAGGGGATGGGTTATCTGTTTCAAATTCATATGAGTTTTCAGCAAAGACATCTCTCTTTAAAGAATGATATTCTTCTGAGTTTTCATAATAGACGATGTAGTTTCCAAGTTTTGTTTTTTCCATATTTGGGTTAAGTTATTATAAAGCAGTAATAGAAATAAAGGTAAATGATATGTCACAACTAATTGGAGCCCATGTTTCAACAGCAGGAGGAACCGAAAAAGCCATGAAAAGAGCCTCAGATATTGGGGCGAATGCAATCCAAATCTTTTCGGGTTCTCCTCGGTTTTGGAAGAGGAAGAAACTGAGTGAAATCCCTACAGACAAATTGTTTTCAGAACAAAAACAATATGCTGTTAAAGAAATCTATATTCATGCGCTCTATTTGGCAAATTTAGCAACGGACAAACCAGAATTAGTAGAAAAATCTGTTAATGCATTGAAGTATGATTTGTCATTTTCTAGTCACATAAAGGCGAAGGGGGTCATAGTGCATGTAGGTAGTCACCAAGGTCGTGGTTGGGAATCTGTTCGGAATGATGTGGCAAATAGAATCAAAGAAATTTTGGATGATACTCCAAAAGACTCAATCTTCTTAATTGAAAACTCAGCAGGACAAAAGGGAAAGGTAAATAGTGATCTGAGTGAGATTAGATGGTTAATTGACACAGTTGGTAGTAAGAGATTGAAATGGTGTTTGGATACTTGTCATGGTTTTAGTGCTGGATACGCTTTGTCAAAAGATCAACAAAAGAAATATAAAGAAACAAGTAATGGTTTAATTACTGATGAAATTACTAAATATAAATTATGGAATGATTTGGTAGTGATTCATGTCAATGATAGCAAAGGTAAGTTTGATGGGGGAACAGATAGGCATGAAAACTTAGGTGAAGGAAATATAACAAGTGAAGCATTTAAAGAATTTTTATCTCACCCACAAGTAAAGAAAAAGCCATTGCTATTAGAAGTCCCAGGATTAGCTGGTAATGGGCCTGATAGTGAGAATATTGAGAGATTACAAGAGTTAGTAAAGTAAGCTAGTTTTGTGACTGATTTTGGATTAGGTAGTCAACATTTGGATTCATCATTCTAATTTTTTTGTATTTATACTTACTACCTTCCACAACAAATGTTTTACCATAACTTAGTCCCATTAAACTGAAAGCATCGATTATAATATCTGGACTAACCCCTGTTTCCATCAAGGCTGAGATAGCTAATAAGGTAGGGTCGTACTGTGTTTCATATCTAGTTGTAGCGTGAGCACTATATAGAATATCTTTTATTTCATTTGGAGTGTATGTTTTTGTTTCTTGCATAGATAAATACTTTTTATAACGAAAGCATTTTATACATATTTTTTGTATTAATGCAAAACACAGTAGCTGTTGAAACTACTGTGTCTACTTTTGTATTTAGTCGTCAAATCTGAGTGCTTCAGAAATGACTCCAAATATACCACCAATGATTGTGCCTATAATCAACCCTGTGATGTCAAAGACGCCAAGAGAGTTGACGACAAATGCACCAATTGTATTGGTGATTAGTAAAATGACAAAAAATGCAAAGAGTGAAGTTAATGCATTCACCAAGTATTTTGCAATTTGCCATTTAACTAGAAAACCTATTATGAGAGATATCACAAATAATAACATCTCTTATACACATCCTTTTTTGACTAAAGATAGGTTGATGACTATAAATTAAAAATACTATTTGTCAATCTTTATAACCTATCTACCAGATATAAAAGATGGTAAAATACATGTCTATGATTATCTTTGACGGAAATAAACTAGCAAGTGAAAAGAAAGAAGTTCTTAAACTAAGGGCTAGTGCTTTATTGGAAAAAGGAATCAAACCTACCATCGCTGCCATTCTTTATGACGGTGATGCTGGTAGCCAGCTTTATACAGATATAAAAAAGACTGTAGCTAGTGAGATAGGGATTGGATATCAAACAAATAGTTTTTCTCTTTCTGGTGGTGTAGAGCCTGTCATTGATTTAATAAATAAACTTAACAAAGAGGATTCAGTTACAGGAATAATTTTACAAAAACCGACTCGTAAGAGTTGGGCTTTTGCAAATGGTATTGAAGGAAAAGCTAAAGATATTAAAAAAGCATATAACCTATGGTGGAGATTACAGACTACAAATATTAGTGAACATAAAGATGTTGATGGGCTTAATCCATCTATCATTGAAGTAATTAAAGAAGATAAATTAGAAGAAAAAAAACGTGTTTTACCAGCCACTGCACGTGCTGTTTTGGAAATATTAAAGAGTGCAGATATTAATTTAGAAGATAAAAATATTGTCATTTTAGGCAAGTCAGATCTCCTTGGTATACCATTGTATAAATACTTTTGAGTAAAGAATATGTTGTAAAAAATTTGGGTAGAAATGAGTTAGAAGAGAGAGTCAAATTAGGTAAAAATCTATTCGACATTGATGTCATAATTAGTGCCACTGGAGTTAAGAATTTAATTAATGGTGAGATGATAAAAGAAGGTGCTGTTATTGTTGACGTTGGTGAACCGCGAGGAGATGTTGATTTTGAAAGTGTAAAAAATAAAGCATCTTTTATCACACCAGTTCCTGGTGGAGTTGGGCCAATGACTGTTGTTAGTCTGATGGAGAATTGTTTAGATTTAGTTTATTCTGAGTAAAGAGTAAAATATTTTTTACAAACTATTATCAAAAAAATGAATAATCAAGAAGGTCGAGGTTTCAGATTAGAAAAAGTTTTCAAAGGTCTTTCTATTGATAGATTAAAGTCAGTATTCACTAAAATAAGAGGTGAAGATAATGAGCCAGCAGAGTCATTTAAAGATAAAGGTTTTAAGTTTGGTGATAATGTTTTTTATGATGGTGTTATTTATAGAGTTGATGGTTTTGCAAAAGATGGAATAATCATTCAAAGATCTGGAGATTCTAGAACTGTTTTACCTAGTGATATCGCACATGTCTCAGAGGAAGCATTTCAAAAACTTGTTCGTGATGTTGCTAGAAATACACCCCCCGCAGATACTTTTGAAGTTGAAGATACGATGAAGGTATTACATGAGGCTGATAGACAGAAAAGTGGGAAAAGTAGTCCATTTCCCTATAAAGATTAAGTTAAAATTTATTGAGTAACTAACCTTGGAGAATCAACTTTCATCAAAGTATTCTTATCACACTTAAATTTATTCTTCACATTATGGCTTTTCTTTGCATAAGGACACTCTCCATCTTCAGTCACAGCTATACAATTTCCACTATCTTCATCTCGTAGTACCACCATGTTGAATGGTAGAGCAGCACAAATAGGAATAATTAATTTTGTGGGTAATAGTTGTCTCTCTTTTTCTTTATCAGACATATATAAGTTAATTATTTATAAAAAAACCAAATTTACCAGATGTATGATATAATTCTGTCTATATTAATTATACGCGTGAGAGTTATCTCTTCAACATCCTGTATTTTGGATAACACTCGCAAGATCTCTTTATAATATAAAGAGAAAAGAAAGGATAAAACGATGACAAAAATCGATTTTTCTAAATTGCCAGAAAAGGCACCTGAATATGATCTAAGAGAACTCTTAGAAGCTGGTTGTCATTTTGGACACCACACAAAGAAATGGCATCCAATGATGGCTGAATGGATCCATATGGAAAAAGATAAAATTCATATCTTTGACTTAGCTAAAACTGCTAGCCAACTTCAATTAGCATATAACTATGCATATGACTTAGGTGCTAAAGGTAAATCTTTAGTTATGATTGGTACAAAAAGACAAGCAAAAGAAATTGTAAAAGAAGCTGCTATAGAAGCAGAAATGCCTTACATAAATTCTAGATGGCTTGGTGGTACTATTACTAACTGGCAACAAATTGGTAAATCTTTAAAGAGAATGCTTGAAATTGAAAAAGGTCTTAAAGAAGGTGCTTATAAAAACTTAACTAAGTTTGAAAGAGTCCAACTTGACAAAGAAGCTAACAAATTAGCTAGATTCTTTGACGGTCTTAGACAGTTAAAATCAAGCCCTGATGCTTTATTTGTTATTGACCCAAAAAGAGAAAAGATCCCTGTTACAGAAGCTAACCTTAATGACATTCCTGTAATGGCTTTAGTTGATTCTAATGCTGATCCAAGAGAGATCTCTCTTGTTATTCCTGCTAACGATGACGCTGTAGGTTCAATTGAACTTATTGTAAAAGCTGTCGCTGCTGGTTACAAAGAAGGTAAAAAAGTTAACAAGAAGTAAAGGAAAAAAACTATGCCTAAATATACAGCCGCAGATATTAAGAAGCTTAGAGAAGAAACCGGTGCTGGAATGCTTGATTGTAAAAAGTGTTTAGAAAAAGCAGATGGTAACTACGAAGAAGCTGTTAAGTTTGCTATTGCAAGAGGTCTAGCTAAAGCAGATAAGAAATCAGATCGTGAAACAAAAGAAGGTTATATTGCCGCTTATGTTCATGCTAATTCTAAAGTTGCTGCCTTAGTTGAAATACTTTGTGAGACTGACTTTGTTGCTCGTAATGATGAATTCAAAGCTATGGCCAAAGACGTTGCAATGCAAGTTGTCGCGATGGGAGCTACAGATGTTGAAGAATTATTAAAGCAAGACTTTATTAAAAATCCAGACATGACCATTGAAGATCTCGTTAAGAGAACTAGTGGAAAGATTGGTGAGAAGTTTGTTGTTAATAGATTTACAAGATATACAGTCGGAGAATAAGATTTAATATCTTTAAGTAAGAAATATAAAAGCCCTTCTTTAGAAATAGAGGAGGGTTTTTTAGTGTTAGAATCTTTTTATGAAGAAGAAAGACTTACAACCAATTGGAACTACAGTAATTGTATTAAACAAGCAGAATCAAATTCTGATGGGAAAGAGAAAGAATGGGTATAAAGAAGGTCAATATGGACTGCCTGGAGGACGATTAGATAGGGGAGAGAGAGTGGAGGAAGGGGCAAAAAGAGAATTAGAAGAAGAGACTGGTTTAGATGCTAATAAATTAGAATATTTAGCTGTTGTAAAAGAATGGCAAGAAGATAATGGTTATGATTTTGTTCACTTTGTTTTTATATGTAAAGATTGGAAAGGTGACCTACAATTGTTAGAACCAGAAAAATGTGAGAAATGGAAGTGGTTTGATTTAGATAAACTACCTGATAATATTCTACCAGGACATCTGGCTGGGATAGAGACATTAAAGAGTGAAGATAAGATCTTTTTTAGTGATATCTAGTGAAAATTAAATATTTGTAATAGCTATTTATAAAACCACCACCTTGTTAAAGAGGGTGGTTTTTTGATATAAATCTCTATATGCCCCGTAGAAAATCTGCCCGTTCTAAGTCGCGGTCTTCATCTATTGTAAAAAAGTTTTTCAAAATTATTATTAGTGTTTTTATATTATTTATTCTTATAACTGCAGTATTATTTGTATTTTTTATTATTGTAAAGCCCGATAGTAATCATAAAAATATTGTATTCACTCCAGGAGAAAAGAGTGGAGTAGAGGGGGAGATACTTCTCGCAGAGTTTTATGAAAAAACCAATAGTATTTATGTAATTAAGCTTAACGGTGAGATTAAATCAGAGCTGATGGGTGGTTATGGAGAATATCAATTGAAAGCAATAAATGGAATTTTAAAAATTGATAAGAAGGGGAGAGGCTATAAAGAAGCTGCTTTTGGTCATTTCTTAAAACGAGGTATTGATCAAGTTGTTGAATATAAATCAGGATCAAAACTACCAGAAAATAAAATTGAGTTAATGAAATTCTTTATAGAAAATAAAGAAACAATTTTTGACTCACTGTTAATTAAAGACACTGATAGTGAAAATATTATTTTTCTAGAAATCAATAACAAAGAAGAATGGGAGAAATATTTAAAAAAACAATTAACATGGAAGATAAATGAAGAGTGTACAGTTGCTGTTGTAAACTCAACAAGCTCAGTCGGTCTTGCCACTGACTTTGGACAAATATTAGAAAATAGTGGAATTGAAGTAGTCCGTTCTACAAATAATATTTGGGGTGAGTCAAAAACAGCTTTTTATGTAGATAATCTAGATTCATGTGGACAAGTAAAACAAAGGGTAAAAAGCTTAAGCCCAATTAGTTTAGAAGAAGATTTAGATACAGGAAAGACTTCAGAATATAGAGCCAATATGGTTCTATTTATTGGAGATGAATTAGCTGAATATTTTAAAGATTGATTAATTTTTAGCTTGCTCTGGATCAGCTAAAGTACTACTATCAATTCCTTTTTCATGATCTGTGTCAGTGTGAACGATATCCATTGGAATATTTTCTTCGAGTAAAAACTTTTCATCAATATCATTAATTGTAGCAATAAGGTTTTTGTTTAATGGGAATGAGTGAATATTTTCATTTTGTTTAGATCTTGAAATTTCTTTGATATAAACACAGCATGACTTTGGAGTAGTTGTATGAACAAAACACTCATATTTGTTATCTCTCTTAATTAATTTAGTCAATCTGAAAGATAAGTCTTCAGGAAGTGTTCCAATATATTTACCATTACTTTCAACAGAGATGAATCTGTTCTTAATTTTAAGTTCACAGATATGACCTGAAGCTAAATTAATTAAGACAGCTTTACCAGCAACTCTGTTTAACTCAACAATTTTTGTTTTTCCTGGTTCTTCAATGAAATGTTCTGTAGAAAAGTTTGGAGCAGTATTTTGCTTATTTTTTATTTTTTCTAAGTTTTTCTTAGCAATAGTGTTAGAGCCATCAATTTCTAAGACATTTCGAAAACACTTTTTTGCTTTACCTGGTTTTTCAATTTGAAGGTAAGATAGCCCAAGCCTGTTGAGAGCCCCTAGATCTTTAGAATTCAATTCTAAAATTTGTTCATTGATTTCAATGGCTTTATTCCAATCTTTATTTTTTGCAGAGTTTACTGCTTGAAGTTGGAGTATTGAGAGTTTATTCATGGGCTTTTTGAATTGTTTTTTCTGATGTTAGAAGATACTATCTCATCCGGTTATTGTCAACTAGTGGGGTGATTTAATATAATCCAAAGTAATTGATAATCAATCAAACAATATATTTAGTAAAATACCTAATAATTTAACAAAAATAACTTAGAAAGATATTATGGCCGGTCATAGCAAATGGAACAACATCAAAAATAGAAAAGGTGCTCAGGACAAGATCAAAGGCAAAGCATTTAGTGAGGCAGGAAAGATGATTAAGATTGCCGTAAAAGAAGGCGGCTCAGGAGACCCAAAAGCAAACCCATCACTTAGGTTGGCACTAGATAAGGCAAGAGCTGTAAATATGCCTAAAACTAACATTCAAAGAGCCATTGACCGTGGTTTAGGTAAGACAAAGGGTGGAGCTTCTTTAAAAGATGTTGTTTATGAAGGTTTTGTAGCTGGAGGAGTTGGAATTATTGTTGTTGCTATTACTGAAAACCCAAATAGAACAAGTGCAGAAATTAAGATGTTATTTTCCAAAAGCGGTGGTTCCTTAGGCAGTACGGGTTCTGTCTCTTACATGTTCTCACGAGAAGGTGGAGAATATAAAGTAACTATGCCTATGCAAATAACAGATGAGAAGCAACAAGAAAAGCTTCAAGAAATTATGGACAACTTTAGAAATCTAGATGACGTTGAGGATGTCTATTGTGCAGGAGAATGGGAGGGTAAAGAGTGAGAAGAAGAGAAAGATTTGTTGTAGCCTCTATCTTACTTAGTATTGGACTTTTTATAGTTCAGTTAGTTGACCTTGATTATCGTGTTTGGGCTGTTGTTGGGCTTGGTTTTGTCTCATATTTTTTATCTGCCTGGGCTTTATTAGAAGATCTACAACCATTTGAATGGTTTACAGTGCTTCCTTTTCCAGTCATGTATGCAATTTCGGTAGGTTTTTTCTACTTTTTATTACCAACAAATATTGTTACCAGGCTGATGGTTTTGACAATCTTTGGTGTTGGTATGTATGCACTATTTTTAACTGCAAATATCTTTTCTGTTGCAAAAGGAAAGTCTATCCAATTGATTCATGCTGCTCATGCGATTGGTTTGTTATTTACTTTATTTACGTCGTTACTTTTAACAAATACTGTCTTTTCTTTGCACTTACCATTTTATATGAATGGTTTAATGGTTGGCGCGATTCATTTTCCTCTGATTATGATGTCACTTTGGTCTGTTAACCTAGAACAAAAGGTAACCAAAGAAATTCTGTCGCTTTCTTCCTTATTTACACTTATTTTGGTAGAGTTAGCGATAGTCTTGTCCTTTTATCCAATCTCTGTTTGGAATTTGGCTTTACTGATGATGGCAGTTTTATATATTGGACTTGGAATATTACAAAATTATTTAAGAGGCATCTTATTCAGCAATGCTATTAGAGAATATTCATTAGTAGCTGGATTAGTTGGAGCAATTTTTCTGATGTTGTTCCCACTAAAGTGATGTAGAATCAAAAACATGGAAATTACAATGATTGGCCACGGATACGTTGGCCTTGTGACTGCTAGTATTTTTGCTGACGCAGGTAACAAGGTAAATGTCATCGGCCGTACCCCTGAAAAAATTCAAAAATTAAAATCTGGAGACCCACTCATTTTTGAGCCCGGTCTTGAAGAAATATTAGACAGAAACTTGAAGAATGGTAATTTAAATTTTACTTTAAGTTACGATAGTATTAAAGATTCTAAGATTGTTTTTATTGGGGTTGGAACTCCATCTCAAAAAGATGGTAGTGCTGATTTAAGCCAGGTTAGAGTGGTCGCAAAAAAAATCGCAGAAAATTTAGGAGATAACTTTACAGTTATCTCTTGTAAGAGTACTGTCCCTGTTGGAACAAATGTAGAAGTAGATAAAATCGTTAAAGAAAATGCTTCAACAGGAGCTAAGTATGCTGTAGCTTCATGTCCAGAATTTTTGAGAGAGGGGACTGGTGTTACTGATACTCTATATCCAGATAGAGTAATCATTGGTTCAGAGTCCCAAAAGGCAATTGAAGTTCTTTTAGAGCTTCATAAACCAATTGGTGGCGAAAGAGTAATTACAGATTTAGCATCTGCTGAACTTATTAAATATGCTTCAAACTCAATTCTTGCGACAAAGATTTCATTCTCAAACTTAATTGCAGAAATGAGTGAAGTTGCTGGAGCTGATGCTGGCATAGTACTTGAGGCTGTTGGTCTTGATAATCGTGTTAGTGATAAGTTCCTTAACGTTGGTATTGGTTATGGCGGAGCTTGTTTTCCTAAGGATGTTAAGGCTTTAGCTTTTATTGGAAAAAGTATGAAGCTTGACACAGGTATCTTAGATAATGTTGAAAAAGTTAACTTCCGTGCACGTCATCGTTTTGCAAAAAGAGTAATCGATAATGCAAAGGGTAAGAAGTTAGCAATTTGGGGTCTTAGTTTTAAACCTAATACTGACGATATTAGAGAAGCTCCTTCAATTGATATTATGAATGATTTACTCAAGGCTGGTTATGAACTTTCTGTTTATGATCCTCAAGCCATGGGACATATTGAAGGCATTTTTGGAGATAAACTAACTTATGCTGATGATAAAATGCAAGCTTTAGATGGGGCAGAAACCTTAGTAGTCTTAACCGAGTGGAATGAGTTTGAAGCTGCTGATCTTGAGGCAGTCAAAAAGTCATTGGTTAATCCAATTATTATTGATGGCCGTAATGTTTATGATCCAAAACAAATGAAAAAACTTGGTTTTAAATATTATTCTGTCGGTCGTAGAGACGTAAAGTAAAATTAAGAGGGGATAAGTAAAAATATGAATATTCTTGTTGCCGGTGGAGCCGGGTTTGTAGGTTCTAATTTTTGTCAGTTATTACTCTCAAAAGGTCATAAAGTTTGGGCAGTTGATAATTTAATTACTGGAAGAAAAGAAAACTTAGATTCTATAATTAATAATAATGATTTTAGCTTTATTCAAGCTGATGTTATTGACCCTCAAATCAAAGACAGACTAGAGGAGATAGAGTTTCAAGCTGTATACCACTTCGCTTCTCCAGCCTCCCCTCCTTGGTATCAAAAATATCCCCTCGAGACTCTCGAGGTAAATTCTATTGGTACAAAGAATCTTTTGGAAATTGCTAAACGAGATAATGCCAAATTTATTTTTGCTTCAACTTCTGAAGTATATGGAGATCCTTTAGAACACCCACAAAAAGAAACATACTGGGGGAATGTAAATTCATTTGGAGCGAGGTCTTGTTATGACGAAGCTAAGAGGTATGGTGAAGCAATCTGTTATACCTATCTCAAAGACTTTAATGTCGATGTCAGAATAGTTCGTATTTTTAACACCTATGGTCCAAATATGGATCCTAAGGATGGTCGTGTTGTCTCAAACTTTGTCACTCAAGCCATTAGAGGTGAAAATTTGACCATGTATGGTGACGGGTCTCAGACTAGAGCCTTTTGTTATGTAGATGACTTAATTAGGGGCTTCTATCTTATGCTTACAAAAGATGTGACTGGTGAAGTAATTAACCTTGGGAATCCTGGCGAGTTTACTATGTTAGAACTAGCCAAAATAGTAAACAAAAAAGTAGGGAATAGCAGTCAAATTACATACCAAGATCTTCCTCAAGATGACCCCAAGAAGAGAAGACCTGACATTTCTAAGGCAAAAGAGCTTCTTGGCTGGGAGCCTGAGATAGCCTTAAAAGATGGTTTAGAAAAGACCATCGAGTATTTCAAAACAGTTGTTAAATAGTTTTTAATTAAATTTTTGTTAAATTTTTTATATATCTCTATACTCTGCTATAAGCACAGAGTAGAGGGGTAGTATAGTCATGACCCACCAGGGGAAAGAGGACTAAATGATATAGTTTGATATGTTTAGATATAGACATACTTAAGTCCTATAATAATGTGGATAACTTCTAAATTTTCGTGAAAATAAGAAGAGTGAAAAGTGCTTGTTTAGCCTGGTAGAAGGTTTTTGTCTACACATGTGAATGTGTATTTGAACACACAATGACGTCTAGATACCCTCAAGTAGGGTGTGAAATAGTGTAAAAAACCCGAATGCATCAATCCATTTGCGGGAATAAATATGCTTATTTTGGAGAGAGCTGGCATAGGCTTGAATGAGCCTTGTAAGAGGTATATATCCAAGGGAATAGAGGTACGATGATGTACGAGTGTTAGAGAGTGATTTAAAAGTAGTGATTTTGAGTCTCTAAGTACTCCTCTATTAAAAGACGGGGGACCTATTGATCTAATATGTTATGTCGCACAATATAACTTTTGCGACATAGACTAAAAATACTCGGTTGGGGTTTGAAACTAATTGGTTTTTTATGTCCCGTTTATTTTTCTTTTCTTGTACCGGTGTGTACCTAAATCTATTTTTAAATACCTTTTTAAGGCCTCCTATCACCCTCTCTTCAGATCCCTCATAAAAAGGGGTCTCTTTACCCCTCTTACCTATTCTCTATTATTTAACGGGGGATTCTGCTATCACAAAGACCATCAAAAGGTCTAAAATGAGGTCGGAATATACTAAGTGGATGATAGATTGGTCATTAATTAAATAAAAAGCCGTTTTTGGCTGTTTAATGAGTTTTAGCCTGGTAGGATCAATAATTAGGGCGATTTTGGGCGAGATTTGCTGTAAATGGTGCTTAGTAAGCTAAGTGATGGGTCTTTAAAGTTAAAATGACCCATGCAGTGTGCGATGAGCCATTTTATGAATGATGGATGTCCGTTTTTCTATTCCAATTCTGGTAATTCGAAAAAACGAACAGCTGGTGGATTGGTACTCGCATGATAACTGAGAATCCTTTGCAACATCTCTAAGCCGATTGTGAGTTCGTCTAGAATAAAAATGGTGTCACCCAATTCCATTCCAGTGCGAGTCTCTAGCGTAATGACCTTGGTACCAAGGTCTATGTTTCTCAGTTCATCTATGCTAAGTTCAGTCAACATACCTTTTTCAAGCATGCGTCTCCACAGTTCTTTTATCATGACACCTCCCAGTATCAGATATCTTATCGATGCGTGAATTATATCATTATAAAGAGCAAAAGGCCTATTTAACGAATAAATATATGTTTTGTATATTTTTCTTTTTGAAACCACTTTTGTAAAAGTCTTGGTAACTCGAGTAAATAGTCACTATGTAATTGTTAGCGTAACCTGGAAGGCTGTGCCAAGGACCTGTAGCATTTTTGGATTTGTGAACTCCCCTCTTATGGTGATAGGGTAGATACATGAGTATCTCTACTCTTCCCCAACCCGCTTTAATTACATTTCTTGAACATTTAGAAGTTGAAAGAAATGTAAGTCCTTTAACTATTCGTAACTATAGTCACTATCTACGAAGGTTTTTAGACTGGTTTAATGATGAAGGTCATAAAGATTTAAAGCAATTAGACCAAGATGTTTTGAGACAATATAGAGTATATTTGGCACGGATAGAAGACCCTAATGGGCAAACATTAGCCAAGAGCACACAGAGTTATCATATAATTGCTTTACGTTCTTTTCTTAAATACCTGGTAAAGAATGATGCCCCGGTATTACATCCAGAGAAGATAGATTTGCCAAAAGCTGACGCAAAGCATATGAAGTATCTAAACGGCCAAGATCATGTAGAAAAGTTTCTAGCTCAACCTGATCTGAGTAGTAAGACAGGTTTAAGAGATAAGGCAATGTTGGAGGTTCTTTTTTCTACAGGATTACGTGTTAGTGAGCTTGTTTCTCTTAGTAGAGATCAGCTAAATATAGAATCTAGAGAGTTTGGAGTGATTGGAAAAGGTAGAAGACCAAGAGTTGTTTTTCTTTCTGATAGAGCTGCTACATGGTTAACCCAGTGGCTTAATTCCAGAGAAGATAATTGGCGTCCAGTCTTTATTCGTCTAGCTAAATCTAAGCCTGATTTACTAGCTGATGGTGAAGAAATGAGGCTAACTACCAGGAGTGTACAACGAGTTGTTGACAAATATGCCAGACAAGCTAGACTACCTATCAAGATTAGTCCACATGGTTTAAGGCATACTTTTGCTACAGATCTACTTTCAAATGGTGCAGGACTAAGAGATGTACAGGAGATGTTAGGGCATAAGAACATTGCTACTACACAGATCTATACACACGTTACACAGCCTAAGTTAAAGAAAACACACGGCGAATTTCATTCAAAACTATAAAAAAATAGCTAGATACACCTAAAAGTGTTATGAGTCATTAGCAGATAAGGCAAATCTTTGCTAAGAGGTCGGCTCACATATCAAAAGTTGCTGAATCAACCTTTTTCACCCCTCCCCTCCCCTTTCCTCTCAAATATTACAGATATTTAGAGTGTGTCTAAATGTTATTAAATATTAATTAAGTATGTAAACAATATCTATTAAATACTATTTATATATAACTATATCAAAATAATAATAAAGAAAACATTTTTTATTTAAAAAATCACTGGCAGAGTGATCCAGTCGGTATATGTTAATGGTCTCTATAAAGTGGAGTGTTTAAAATTTATTTTTTAGAAAATTGTGGACCCAAGGGGACTCGAACCCCTGACCTCTTGTATGCCATACAAGCGCTCTAGCCAACTGAGCTATGGGCCCGTTTTAGGTATCTAAGGTATTTTACCTAATCTTAATTGTATTGTTAAACAAAGACCTGTTTTAGAGACTCCTAATTACTTAGAAGCCTCTTCGCTAGGTGGTTCTTCCATGGTTAATGCAACTGCACCAATCTTATTTGTTTTACCAATTCTCATTAGGATAACACCTTGAGTAGCTCTACCAAGAACAGGGATAGATTTCTTGCTAATAGGTAGCTTGATTGTTTGTCCACCTTGGGTAGAAATAACTACTTCATTATTTTCATGAGTTACCATTCTAGCTGCGGCAATCATTCCAGTCTTATTGTTAACAACAGATACTTTAACACCCATTCCAGATCTCTTTTGGAGTGGATAGCTAGAGAGTTTAGTTCTCTTACCTAGTCCATTCTCTGTGATAACAAGAAGTTGGTGGAATTCTTTCTTTGCTTTATTATCTTCTTCATATTCTATTGGGAATGATTCAAAACCGACGACATAATCATCTTTACCTAGCGTAATTCCTTTTACACCCTTAGTATCTCTTTGTGATGACTTGACTTCTTTCTCTGAGAATTTAATGCTTTTACCTTTATGGGTAATGAGCATGATATAGTTCTCACCTTCTGTAAGGCGTCCAGATACAAGCTCATCTTCTTTCTTGAGGGCAATAGCCACAATACCATTTTGTCTAATATTGTCATATAGCTTGAGTGCTGATTTTTTGATTAAACCTTTAGTTGTAGTGAGGAGAACAAATTTCTCTTTATCAGCTTCTTCATCAACTCTTAGTACTGTTTGGACTCTTTCGTCTGGTTTTAGATTAAGGAGGTTAACAATTGCAGTACCTTTTGCTTGTCGTTTAACTTCTGGAATTTCAAAAGCTTTAAGCTTGTAAACACGACCTTTATTGGTAAAAAAGAATAAGGTGTCATGAGTGGTTGCAGAGATCATGCTTTTAACTAGATCTTCATCCTTCATCTTGACTCCAACGCTACCTTTTCCACCACGAGATTGTGATCTGAAAGATAATGGGCTGAGACGTTTTATATAGCCTGTCTCTGTGAGCATGATAACTGTAGATTCATTAGCGACTAAATCTTCTTCACTAAATTCTCCGACTTTACCTTTAACTAACTTAGTTCTTCTTTCATCCCCATAAAGAGAAATTAATTCCTCGGTGTCATTAATGATCTGCTTGAGAATATCACCAGGTTTTGAAAGTAGTTTGAGCAATCTAGTAATTGTTTTCTTGATTTGTTCATACTCATCTTCAATTTTCTGTCTTTCTAATGCAGCCAGTCTCTTAAGTTGCATTTCAAGAATTGCTGTAGCTTGGATTTCGGAGAGTTTGAAGGTATCCATCAATCTTTTTCTAGCAGTATCTGTGTCTGGAGATTTTTTAATGATTTCAACTACATCATCAAGATGTCCAAGGGCAATTAATAATCCTTCAAGGATGTGAGCTCTATCTCTAGCTTCAGCTAGCTCATATTGTGAGCGTCTGACTGTAACAAGTTGTCTATGGACGATATATTCTTTGAGGATTTGCTTTATATTTAGTAGCTGTGGAACTCCTTCAGAGTTTAGAGCCACTACATTCATTGAGAATGTATTTTGTAATTGGGTGTACTTAAAGAGTTTATTTAAGACAACTTTTGGTCTGGCATCACGCTTAAGGTCAATAGTGATCTGCATACCAGTACGGTCAGAATCATCATTAAGGTCGCGAATACCAACGATCTTTTTGTCTCTAACTAAATCTGCTATTTTTTCAATTAAACGAGCTTTATTGACCTGGTATGGTAGCTCTGTGACAACAATCTTAAATCCTTTTTTATCTTCTTCGATTGTAGCTTTTGCTCTAACAACAACTTTACCTTTACCAGTTTCATAACCTCTTTTTATTTCAGCAAAGTCATACATGATACCTGCTGTAGGAAAATCTGGTCCTTTGATAGATTCCATGATTTCATCAATTGTAATATCAGAAACAAAATTTCCAGCTAATTGTTTTGGCTCTGCCTCAAGGATTGGAGCAATTCTTTCTGAAATAGGAGTTTTGTCGTCTTTGTTATTTGCAGCTAATAAGTCTTTTTTAAGCTGCTCATTTTCTTCAACTTTTGAACTACCCTTATTGATTGTTTCAACTATAGCTGTACAAACTTCAGTTAAGTTATGTGGTGGAATTTTTGTAGCCATTCCAACCGCAATACCTTCAGATCCCATTAGGAGTAAGTTAGGTAACTTACCAGGAAGAACTGTCGGTTCTTGCATAGAACCATCAAAGTTATCTGCAAAGTCTACTGTATCTTTATTAAGATCACTTAAGAGTTCAGCAGTAATTTTTTCTAGTCTTGCCTCGGTATACCTCATCGCCGCTGGGCTATCACCATCAACAGAACCAAAGTTACCTTGGCCATCTACTAGCTGATATCTCATACTAAAGTCTTGAGCTAAACGAACCATCGCCATATAAACTGATGAGTCACCATGTGGATGGTATCTACCCAAAACATCACCAACAATACGAGCAGATTTCTTGTATGAACTTGTATGATGTATACCAGCTTTATACATTGAGAAAAGAATTCTTCTATGAACAGGTTTTAATCCATCACGCACATCAGGAAGTGCACGGGAAACAATGACACTCATTGCATAATCAAGATAGGACTTTTCCATTTCTTGAACGATTGAAGTATGGCTTATTTTCCCAAATCTACTTTCGGTGATAGTACCAACTAAGGATTCAGTATCTGCCTGAGTGACTTCTTCAACTCCTTCTTGATTTTCTGCTGGTGTTTTTGTTTCTTCTGTCATACTTTTTTAATCCTTTTTTGTTTAAGTTAGGGCCTTTTCAATAGCTGGTGCTATCTCTTTTTTACGGCTCATTTTTGGTCCAATATCTAAAGTGTTATTTTCAACAGTTCCACCAAATGCTTTACTAGCAATAGCTTCACTTTCATCACCAAGGATGAGGAGTTTGGTATTTATCTTGAGGATGTCAGTGATAGCAACAAAGATATGGTCAACACCTTGGTCTATTTTGACGGTTTCCATAGCCTTTAAGAGTCCATCTTTTTTATCTGAAAGGATAACGTCTTGTTCGACTGTTTCAAGTTGGTCAATTAAGACCTTCTTTCCTCCAAAGTCAAATATTTTATAGTCATTTGTAACAATTTGCTCATTAGACAGTTTTGAAACATCTGATTTTGCTTTAAATATTTCTAAGGTAAAAGATTCTATATCTGTAATTTCAGCTATTTGGGATAATTCTTTCCCAAATTGTTCATCTTTCATGGTTGTAGTAGCTGATTTAAAACCAACTGTGTCAGAAAGAATTGCAGCTAACATTAAAGAAGCAATCTTTTTATCTGGAGTTACACCTTTCATCTTCATCATGTGATAGATGACTGTACTAGTAGATCCCCATGGTCTAAAAATTAAACAAACCGGTTGGTTAAGGTTAATATTTGCTTTATGGTGGTCAACAATACTAACAATTTGATCTTGATTCATTCCTTCTAGTCTCTGAGACTCTTCATTATGGTCAACTAAGATAATTTGATCATCTTCTTTGATATCATTCGCAGTGATTATCTGAGGTGTCTCAATACCAAATTTATTAAAGAGGAAAGTAGTCTCTGGGTTTAGTGCCCCAACAATAACTGCTTTGGAGTTTTCATGAGCAGGGTTCTTTTCTGATGCATTATTATTATGTAAATACTCTAAAGCCATGGCAGAAACGACAGCATCTGTATCTGGTTTTAAGTGACCGAAAATGTATGTATTCATAATATTCCTTCCTACCCTTTTGTGGGTTTAGATATCCAATTCTGCTAATTTAGCTCTAGTTTGGATAAATTTCTTTCTAGGTGGGACATCATTACCCATCAATGTGTCAAAAGCAGTGTCAGCTTTGTCAAAGTCATCAATAGTAATTTTCTTTAACATTCTATGCTCTGGATTCATGGTAGTTTCCCAAAGTTGTTCTGGGTTCATTTCACCTAGACCTTTATATCTTTGGATACCAATCTTGGCATTCTCATTAGAACCTTTAATCTTATTAACCAAAGTATCCTTTTCTCCATCTGAGTAAACATATTCTTCTACTTTTCCGCTAGTAATTTTGTATAGCGGTGGAACGGCAACATAGAGATAGCCTTTTTCAATAATTTCTCTCATGTGTCTAAAGAAGAAAGTTAATCCAAGGGTAGTAATATGCTCACCATCAACGTCAGCGTCATTCATGAGAATAATTCTGTGGTAACGGAGTTTTTCTTCATTGTATGTTTCATTAATTCCACAACCTAAAGCAATAACAAGGTTTTTAAGTTCTTCAAAAGCAACGATCTTATCTAGTCTAGCTCGTTCAGTATTTAGAATTTTACCTCTCAGTGGGAAGATAGCTTGGAATTTTCTATCTCTTCCCTGCTTGGCTGAACCACCTGCAGAATCACCCTCTACGATGTAGATCTCACAGTCAGCAGCGATACGACTTTGACAGTCAGCTAGTTTACCTGGGAGAGTCGAGGTTTCTAAAGCACCTTTTCTGATAACAGCATTCTTAGCAGCACGAGCAGCCATACGAGCTCTGGCAGAAAGCATGATCTTTTCAATGATTGTTTTACCAACCTTTGGATTTTCTTCTAAGAAAGTAGTAAATGCATCTTTGAAAACCTGGTAAACAGCAGTTTGAGCTTCTGAGTTATTAAGTTTTGTTTTTGTTTGTGATTCAAATTGAAGATCATTAGCTGACATCTTAATAAAGACAACTGCAGTTAAACCTTCTTTTAGATCATCAGATACAAAAGCTTCTTTATCTTTGAGAAGCTTATGTTCATTTGCATAATCACGAAGAACTCTACTAAGGGCATTTTTAAATCCCTGAAGATGGGTTCCTCCATCTGGAGTTTTAATAACGTTAACGTATGACTCAAGCCTTTCATTGTATGAATCGTTGTATTGAAGTGCAATTTCCATTGCAATTTGTTTTGGACTGTCTGGATCTTTCCATTCTCCTGCTGAGTAGAAAACTTGATGAAGAGGTTTTCTATTCATGTTGATATGTTGGACTAAGGATTTAATACCTCCCTCAAAGTAGAAATGTTTTCTGACTTTTTCAATATCGTCAATTAATTCAAAATAAAGGCCTGCCATTAGGTAGGCTCTGTCTTTCACAATATTAATTAATGTTTTATGAGAAAATTCAGTTGTACTAAAGATTGTCTCATCTGGAATGAAAGAAACCAATGTTCCAGTCTGATACTTTACGAAATCTTTTGCTTGAGTTGGAAATAGTTCTAGTACGTCTGATTCTTTTATTACCTTTACTTTAGCTTTAGGAATACCTTTGTTGTGGGCTTGGTAATAGTATTTCTCTCCTCTGACAACAACAACCTGTGTGAGAAGGGAAAGAGCATTTACAGCACTTGAGCCAACTCCATGCAGACCACCAGATGCCTTATATGCTTGGTCTTCAAACTTACCTCCAGCATGGAGCTTAGTCATAACAACTTCCATAGCAGAAACACCGGAAGGGTGCATATCTGTAGGGATACCACGACCATTATCAACAACAGTTAGAACTTGGGCATCTTCTCTTTTTGTTTGACCAAGTTTCATCTCGGTCTCAGTGATATCAGTTCTGAAGAGTTGAATTCTTTCTCCGTGTCCTGCGAGAGCTTCATCAACACCATTATCAAGGATTTCCTTGGCTAAATGGTGGAGACCTTTGGAATCGGTAGAACCGATATACATACCAGGTCTTTTTCTGACCGGCTCCAATCCTTCAAGGACTTTAATTTGTGCTGCTTCGTATTTTTGTGTATCTGTCATGGGAAATTGTTATACCACATAGCTATACTCTTTTCCAAGCTTGACTTTCTCCATAAAGGCTTTCTATGGTGTCAAAATCGGCTTTTTATAGCAAAGAAGTGGTTCTCTAGGGTTAGTAATACGTTTGAATTTTGCTTTAATTGAGACAGGCAAATTGAAAGATCGGTCAATCCATTAGTGATTTGAATAGAAGGATTTTCTTGATTTTTCTCATGAAGAAATTTTATTAAGGCGTTAATTAAATCAGTGGCTTCTCCCCGATCTTTGTACTGTCCACTGACTTCTATGATATCTGCAAATGAACCGGTGGATATTACTTTCCAGACATTGTTAAGCTTTGCTGTAACTTCAGAATCTTCACCAAATTCTTTATTTTTGTTCTCATCACATTTTTTAATAACACAACGAGACTTAATTGTTTCTAAAACTCCGTTTAGAGTATTACATTGGAGGACAAATTGAACATAATCAGGATGTTCTTCCAGTGACTTAAGGAAGGCATTCTGAGCTGGAATAGTACACTTCTCAAAGTTATATAAGATAAATGTTTTTAGTTTTTCTTTACTTGGTGGGTAAATAACTTGACTATTTATTTCTCTAATTTCTTTTATTTTGATATTCTCGTTATTTTCATTGATCAAATATAAATCGGGATTATTGTCTAATTTAATGCTCAAACCTACATTGAGGGTTTGAATAATTGATTTTTGATGGGAGCAAAGTAGGAGTGTTGAGGACATGTGACTATTTTTATCTTGTTTAGTTTCATTCAATCTTATATCATGAGATTAGACAAATTAATATGCAACAAGCTGCCCCGCCAGTACCTGCTCCTAGCGTTGTTTCTAGTCCACAATCAGTGGCTGACGTTTTAGTGGCAAAAGGATTGATAACACAGGAACAAATTAATCAAGTCACTTTAGAACAAGCCGGAACAAGTAAAACTATCCCCCAAATAATTTTAGAAAAACAGTTAGTTTCTGAAGAAGATCTAACCCGTGCAAAATCTGAGTTAAACAATATCCCTTTTATTGATATTGCACAGACGGGAGCTTCCCCAGAGTCGCTTAGTTTAATACAAGAAAGTGTTGCCAGAAGATATCATTTAATGCCTTTCACTCATGATAAGGCTGCTGGAACAATTTCTTTAGCGATGAGTGATCCTCTCGATATGACAGCAATTGATTTTGCTAGGCAGAAGACTGGTCTCGAAATTATTCCTTTCTATGCTGTCCCCTCTGAGTTAGAGAGATCATTGACTGAGCGCTATGCACAAAGTTTATCATCTGAGGTTAGTCAGGCTTTGGAGGAATCTACTCAAGTTAGAAAAGCAAAAACTCAAGAATCAGATCTATCTCAACTGCAAGGTCAAACTTTAAGGCAAGCTCCAGTTACAAAAATTATTGATACAGTTCTCTCTTTTGCGATGAAGGCAGGATCTTCTGATATTCATATTGAACCACAAGAAGCCAGAACTAGAGTTAGATATAGAATTGACGGAATTTTACAAGAGAAATTAATATTACCTAAGTCAGTTCACGATGCGGTTGTTTCTCGTGTCAAGATTTTGTCTAATTTAAAAATTGATGAAAAACGTATACCTCAGGATGGACGTTTTAATTTTGTCGCTAATAGTGAGGAAGTTGATCTTCGTGTCTCTACTCTTCCAACAGTCCATGGAGAAAAAATTGTTATGCGTTTGTTGAAGAAAAATTCAACTGTGCCTACCATGGAAGAATTGGGACTAAGGGGTATTGCTTTGCAACATCTTAAGGATGCTATTAAGGTGCCTCGTGGAATTATTTTAGTGACTGGTCCTACTGGATCTGGTAAAACAACAACTCTCTATTCAATTTTGCATCAGGTGAATAAACCTAGTGTAAATATTGTGACTCTTGAAGATCCGGTTGAGTACCAGATGATTGGAGTCAATCAGGTTCAAACTAATCCTCAAGCAGGTTTAACTTTTGCTTCTGGAATGAGATCATTTTTGAGACAAGATCCTAACATTATCATGGTTGGTGAGATTCGTGATAATGAAACTGCAGATTTGGCAATTCAAGCGTCACTGACAGGTCATTTGGTCTTCTCTACTCTTCACACAAATTCAGCTGCTGGAGCTTTACCTCGTTTGCTTGATATGAAAGCGGAACCTTTCTTACTTGCATCTTCTATGACTTTAACCATGGGTCAGCGTATTACTAGAAAAATTAATACCGAGTTTAGAGAAGAATATAAACCAGAGCCAGCTGTACTTGAGGATATTAAAACAGTTTTAGGTGGTTATTTTGACCTTTGGTGTAAGCAAAACAAAAAAGATCCTAATAATATTACTTTATTTAGACCAAAGGCTGATCGACCTCCAACAGAACCTGAATATAAAGGTCGTGTCGGTATCTTTGAAGTGATGCCAATCTCTGAAGAAATTAGAAAACTAATTTTAGAAAGGCGTCCTGGTGGTGAATTAGAAAGACAAGCAATGTCTGAGGGAATGATGCAGATGAAGCAAGATGGCTATATAAAAGTACTAAACGGTGAGACTACAATAGAAGAAGTGCTCAGAGTAGCAGAAATTTAAAGACTATGAATATATTTGACATAATGGAGCTAATTATTAGCAAGAATGGATCTGATATCCATCTTATTACTAAGTCACCACCGATGATTCGTGTTCATGGGAATTTAGAGCCTGTTGAAGGTATTCCTGCTTTAAATGCAGAGCAGGCTAAGATGTTAATTGATCCCTTAATGACCAAGGAACAAAAAGATTATGTCAAAGTTAATAAAGAAATTGACTTTGGTTTCCAATATAAAGATAAGGGTCGATTTAGGGTTAACGTTTATCATCAACAGGGTGATATGGGGGCTGCATTACGTTTGATTCCTGCCGAAATTAAAACTATTGAGGATTTGCAACTTCCTGATATTTTTCATAAATTTACAAAATATAAGCAGGGATTAGTTTTAATTACTGGTCCAACTGGTGAAGGTAAATCTACTACTCTTGCAGCGATGATTGAAGAAGTTAACTCAACTCGTGGTGAGCATATTTTAACTATTGAAGATCCTGTTGAGTTTATTTATCAACCTAAGCAAAGTATTATTTCTCAAAGAGAGATTAATAAAGATACTCACTCATGGGCAGTTGCTTTGAGATCAGCGTTGAGAGAAGATCCTGATGTAGTACTTGTCGGTGAGATGAGAGATTATGAAACAATCTCAGCAGCACTGACTGTGGCTGAGACTGGTCATTTAGTCTTTGGAACTCTTCATACATCTTCTGCTGCTCAAACTATTGATAGAATTATTGATGTTTTCCCTGCAAGTCAACAAAATCAAATCAGGCAACAATTAGCTTCATCTTTACAGGCCGTTATTTCTCAGAGGTTAGTTCCTGTTGTTAATGGTGGCAGAATGGCTGCTGTAGAAATTATGACTGCAATTCCAGCTATTAGAAATTTGATTAGAGAAGAAAAGATTTTCCAAATAGATAATATTATTCAAACATCAGGAGAACATGGGATGATGCTGATGGAGTCTAGTTTGATGGGAATGGTTCAAAGAGGCGCTATCTCAAAAGAAGTAGCTGTCGCCTATTCATTTAGACCACAAGAAATGAAACGTTTATTAGGAATGTAGATATAAATAAATGCCTTTTTATAAGTATACCGCCAAGAATGAACATGCTGAGACAGTCAAAGGAAAGGTTGAAGCCCAGAATAAGTCTCAAGCAGTTCAAGTTTTAAAGAGCCGTGATTTATTTGTGGTCAATTTATTATTGGAAGGAGAAGGCTCTTTTACAGTTTTAAGCTCATTGGTCTCTGGAGTAAAGTATGATGACATTGTCAACTTTACTAGACAGCTTTCTACCATGATCACTGCTGGTTTACCTTTGACTGAAGCTCTTTCAATTTTAGAACAGCAAGGAAAGCCAGCTGTTGTAAAAGTAATTAGTGAATTACTTAAAGAGATTGAAGGTGGTTCTACCTTTGCCAAAGCATTAGAAAAATTTCCTAAACATTTTACAAAAGTTTATACACAACTTGTTAGAGCTGGTGAGACAGCCGGTGTTTTGGATGAAGTTTTACAACGTCTAGCTGAGAATATGGAGAAAGATAAAGAGTTTAAAGCAAAAACAAAAGGTGCTCTTATTTATCCAGCAATTGTGATGCTTGCTATGATGATTGTCGGTACCATTATGATGGTTGTTGTTGTTCCAAAACTGACAGATATGTATAAAGATTTTGGAGCTGAGTTACCTGGTCCTACCCAATTCTTGATTGATTTATCTGGTTTTGTTAAGAAAACTTGGTATCTGCAAATTGTTTTTGGTGTGGCAGGATTCTTTGGAATGAAACAATGGACTAAAACAAGGCAAGGGGCTATTCAAGTTTCCACCCTAAAGTTTAAGATCCCTATTTATGGAAAGCTGACAAAAAAGGTTATCTTAACTGAGATGACAAGGACAATGTCATTGTTATTATCAGCAGGTATTTCTTTACTTCAAGTTTTAGAAATTGTGACAGAAGCATCCTCTTCTGCCCTCTATCAGGAAGAATTAAAACTAGCCGCAAAGAAAGTAGAAAAGGGTGTCTCCTTTGCACAAACTTTAACAAACCAGGAACTTTTTCCAATCATCTTATCTCAAATGGCATCTGTTGGTGAAGAGACAGGAAAATTAGATGAAGTATTACTGAAGATTTCATCTTATTTTCAATCAGAAAGTGAGCATGAAATTAAGAATCTAACAACAGCTTTAGAACCGTTTATTATGATTATCTTAGCAATTGGAGTTGGTTTTATGACTATTGCGATTATTATGCCAATCTACAGTTTGACTAGTCAGTTCTAGCAAGTGTATTATTAATCATATATACTTTTATTGAATTATGAAAAAAGCTAAACAACACATGAGAAATTTTCTTTCAAAATTACAGACTAGCCGTTCTGGTTTTACGATGATCGAGTTATTAGTTGTTATTTCTGTTATTGGAATTTTAGCTGTTGCAGTGCTCTCTTCAATCAATCCGATTGAACAAATTAATAAGGGTCGAGATACTCGTACTAGGTCCGATGCTGCCCAGCTTATTAATGCTGTTGATAGATACTTCTCTATTCAAGAAACATACCCATGGAATGATGCCAATGGGACTGATTGGACTCCTACTACTAGTTATGATGAATATGATGAAGAATTTGTTAGTGTAGGTGGAAGTGCTGCTGCATGGGGTTGGATTCAAATTTTAACAGATGTTCAGGAAGTTAAAAAAGGTTTTGTAACTCGTGTCATTAATGATGATAATGTAATTGTCTTCAAAGCTACCGGAGCTAATGAGACTATGTACGCTTGTTTCTTACCTGCTTCAAACTCTTTTAAGAGAGAAGCTGCAACAAATTGTGATTCATCCGTAGGAGTTACCCCATATGGTACTGGAGATGGTGTCCCTTCCTCTGTCACAACCTGTGCTACTAGAGATGGTACTACAGATGAAGCTAATTATATCTGCTTGCCTTAATAGGATGTAGATATGCTGATCCCCTTTCTGATCATAAGTTTAGCACTATTCTTTACGGGAGCTGCCATCGGCAGCTTCCTTAATGTAGTTATTTATAGATCTCTTAATGATGAATCCTGGGTAACTGGTAGATCTAGATGTGATAGCTGTCGTAAAAAGATAAGCTGGTATGACAATATCCCTGTACTTTCTTATTTAATATTACGAGCTAAGTGTCGTTTCTGTAAAAAACCAATTGCCCTAACTCACCCCGTTGTAGAAGTACTAGTTGGAAGTCTTTTTGTTTGGTGGTATTGGTCTGCTAGTATTTTCTTTACATTGACTCAAAGACCATTTGAGGTGTTACAACCAGCTTTTTGGTTAGTGGTTGGTATTATTTTAATAGCTATTCTTGTTACTGATTACCTTTATTATATTATTCCTGATTCTTTTGTAATTCTTTTACTTGGTTTAACTATAATTTATCGTGCTGCTTTAGTTGGCTTTGGAATTATGCAAACCAATGATTTAATCATGGCTATATTTGGAATGATTTTATCCGTTCTATTCATTGGGAGTTTGTGGTTTTTTACTAGAGGAAAAGGGATGGGCCTTGGTGATGTTAAATTGATGGTTCCACTCTCTTTATTACTTGGATGGCCAAACACTTTAGTTGGATTATTTTTGAGTTTTATCTTAGGTGGCTTTGTCGGTGGTGGTTTACTTTTATCAAAGAGAAAGAAAATGGGACAAGTAGTGCCATTTGGTCCTTTCTTGATTTTAGGAACTTTTATATCATTGATATGGGGAGATCAAATCCTAACTTGGTATTTGTCTTTTCTATAAGCACTTTGTAAGGGATATAAAATGAGAATTTTAAAATTAATCTTTTTTTCACTTTTTTTCATAGGTTTAATTGGCTCGGCTGTATTTTTCATCGGTCGAGAATTTTTGCTAACAATGGGTACATCTGCAATGAGGAGTTCATTAAAAGAAGTAGCCTCAGTTTCTAAAAATAGTGGTGTTTATGCGGCTGAGTGTCGTAAAAAAGGAATTGTTGAACTTGATGAGAGTTCTATTAAATCAATTCAACTTCGTTTTACCTCTGATACTGAGTATCAAATTGAGGTGATATGTCGTCAGTTTAGTTTGAATCCTATTATTGTTAAGTCAGCTAAACTACCTCAGTTTGTTAGAAAAACTGCGGGTTTTAGTGGCGTAGTATGGGGAAATGATCTTAGCGGTGTTGCAATTGAGGCTTGGGGTAAAGTAAAAAGTGTTTTTGTTGAAGATAAAAGTATCTACCTAGGGTCTTTAGAAGATGTTCAAGGAGCCGTAGGTCCATTAACTAGCTGTGAAGGGCAAGGGTTTGTTTGTTGTCAGGCGGACACTACTTTTGGGCAAGGAGATCAACTAAGTAATGTCACTGATTGTCCCCAAAGTTGCTATGCAAGTTGTGTCAGAAGGCCAGTAATTTTATCTGTTTCTACTCAACCTTTCTTTGACCTGAAGACCAGAATTTTAACTGCTACAAAGGGAGAACAAATCGTTGTTGCCTATGTGACAGATCCAGCTGGTTCTAAAGAACTTGATATTACAATTGATTTTGGAGATGGTGAAAACCAACATATGTCAGAGTATGCAGATAGTGTTATTCATACCTATAATTGTAGTAAGGAGTCTTGTCGGTATGACCTAGAAGTGACAGCAATTAATGAGGATGGTATTGAGGCTGCTAGGACTTCAATTACCAGAGTGACTGTAATTGTGCAATAATGAGACTATGAAAAAGAAAAACTTTGGATTTACCCTACTTGAACTATTAGTTGTTATATCTATTATTGGATTGCTTGTGGCTATGGGAGCTGTTGCTTTTACTACGGCTCAGAAAAGAGGTCGTGATAGTAAAAGACGTGGAGATATGAAAGCTACCCAGAGTGCCTTTGAGCAATACTATGCCGATAACGGCGCCTACTCTACTACTTGTAGTGCTATGGCTACTGGATATATGCCAGGAGGATTACCTGAAGATCCAAAGCCAAGTGAGTCATATACTATGAATTGTGCAGCTGATGCATATTGTATTTGTGCTCTGGTTGAAGACTCAGGTAATGGAAATGCCGCAGCTCCAGCAGCTTTAAGTACAATTTGTGATTATTCTGGTGCACCTCAAGATTATTTTTGTGTAAATAATTTGCAATAATTATGTCTAAATTAAGAAATATAATGAATAAAAATAACTCAAAATTAAAGAAGGATAAAAATGGTTTTTCAATGATTGAGTTACTTGTTGTAACTACAATTATTATTATTCTTACTACAATTGGTTTAGTCAGTTATACAGCGGCAAATAAGAATGCTCGTAATGGTAAAAGAAAAGCTGATATGGAAATGGTTAGACAAGCATTAGTTCTATACAGAACTGATAATGGTTCTTATCCGTCCACTTCTGTCTTTGACACGATGATGACTACTATTGGTGATTACACTAGTGCAACTACAGTAACAGATCCTAAAAATGAAGATGTTTATGTTTATACTTATACTTCAGATGGCATAAATTTTACTTTAACAGCTTTATTGGAGCCTGATGCAACTGCTTATGCACTTACCAATCCATAAAATAAAAAAGAAAAATGGTTTTTCTTTAATTGAACTTTTGGTTTCTATTACT
>Ga0224496_10000075_pt1 | contig 73949 bp, 63 predicted proteins | sample SF_Jul11_sed_USG_2_FD_168127 | JGI IMG/M metagenome (GOLD analysis project Ga0224496, IMG submission 168127) | Sediment microbial communities from San Francisco Bay, California, United States - SF_Jul11_sed_USGS_8_1 | ecosystem: Environmental > Aquatic > Marine > Sediment | place: USA...
CGTGCGCTGGACCGTGCAGGGCAAGCGCCGCTTCACCAAGGAAATGGTGATCGAAAAAACCGACCCGCGCGGCCGGAAATATTACTGGGTGGGCGGTTCCGACCTGCAATGGGAGGGCAACCCGGACTCGGACCATGCGGCGGTCAGCGACGGCTATATCTCGGTGACCCCGGTCCATCTGGACCTGACCAACCACGACGCCCTGGGCGTGCTTTCGGAATGGAGCCTGTCCGCCGGTGGCGGCGACCCTTCGGCACACTGACGTCCCCGGCGATGGATGGGACGACCTGCGCCGCCGAATGGTGGACGACCTGCGCCGCAAGGGCATCCGGGATCCCCGCGTGCTGGAAGCCTTCGCGCAGGTGCCCCGGGAGCGGTTTGTGCCGTCGGACCATCGCGGTCTGGCCTATGTGGACGGGCCGCTGCCCATCGGGCTGGGGCAGACCATTTCCCAGCCGTACATGGTGGCGGCCATGACCGAGGCGCTGGCGTTGGAAGGCGGCGAGCGGGTGCTGGAGATCGGCACCGGTTCCGGCTATCAGGCGGCCATCCTGTCGCGGCTGGCGCGGGAAGTGGTGACCATCGAGCGGCACGCGCCGCTTTCCGGCCACGCGGCGCAGGTATTGAGGGAACTGGAATGCCACAACGTCACCTGCCTGGTGGGGGATGGCACCCTGGGGGCCGGATCGGGACCGTATGACGCCATTGTGGTCACCGCCGGGGCCCCCCTGGCGCCCCTGCCCCTGCTGGCCCAGTTGAACGCCGGCGGGCGGCTGGTGATTCCGGTGGGGGACCGGGGCATCCAGACCCTGGAGCGGTACCGCAGGGCCGGGGACGAGTTTTTGCGCGAGCGGCTGATGGACTGTATGTTCGTGCCGCTGATCGGCGAGCACGGCTGGAAATCATGAAGGGAACCTTTTTCAAGTGCACGAACTGATCGACGGGCTGGTCCAGTGGATGCTGGGGTGGGCCGACTCGCCCTATGGTGTGTGGGCGCTGTTCGCCATCGCGTTTGCCGAATCGTCGTTTTTTCCGATCCCGCCCGACGTGCTGCTGATCGCCATGGGGCTGGGTGCGCCGGAAAAATCCATGCTGTTTGCGGCCATCTGCACCGCTGGAAGCACCTTCGGGGGCATGTTCGGGTACGGCATCGGCCGGGTGGGTGGAAAGCCGCTGCTGGAGCGCTTCGTGGCCGAGCAGCGGGTGCGCAAGATCCATAACTGGTTCGAAAAATACGAGGCCTGGGCCATTGGCATTGCCGGGTTCACCCCGATCCCCTACAAGGTGTTCACCATCGCGGCGGGAGCCTTCTGGGTCAACTTCTGGCGATTCGTGGTGGTTTCCGCCCTGTCGCGGGGGGCGCGGTTTTTTCTTGTTTCCGGACTGATCGCCCTGTACGGCGAGGAGGTGAAGGTGCTGATCGAGAAGTATTTCAACATGGGCACCCTGGCGGTAATGGCCGCTGTGGGCATGTTGGCCTGGGGAGCGCACGCCATGCGCCGCAAATCCGCATGAGCGGCCGCAAGGGAAGTGGCGATCGTTCCCGGCCGCCGGTGCAGCACAAATCCCGCCAGCAGGCACCCAAAGCGAAAGGCGCCCCACGCCGGGACGCCCCGACCCAAGGGGTTCCACGCCGGGACCCGGTGGTGCGCGACACCCCGCGCCGCGAGGGGGTGAAACCCGCCCCGCACCGGGACGAGGGTGCCCGCCCCCGCAACGCGCCGTTGCCCCCGGCCGAAGTGTCGATCGAGGACGAACTGCCCATGGTGTGCGGGGTTCATCCGGTGGACACCCTGCTCAAAACCACCCCGGAGCGGATCAACCGCATCGCGTTTCTGGCCGAAGGGCGGGGCCTCGAAAAACTGGTGGCGGAAGCACGTAAACACCACATCCCGTTTGATTTCCAGTCCCGCGCGCGGCTGGATCAACTGGCCGAAGGGGCGCGCCATCAGGGCGTGGTGGCGCGGGTGGCGCCGTTTGCCTATGCGGATCTGAGCGATATCCTCGCACGGGCCAAGGCGGATCCGCCGGGGCTGATCGTGGTGCTCGATGAGGTGGCCGACCCCCGCAATCTGGGCGCCGTGGTGCGCAGCGCGGAAGCGGCGGGCGCCCATGGGGTGATCGTGCCCCGGCGGCGGGCCGCCCCCCTCACCGCCTCGGCGGCCAAGGCCGCGGCAGGCGCCTTTGTGCACCTGCCGGTGGCGCGGGTGGACAATCTGGCCCGCACCCTGGAAAAACTGAAGGGTGAGGGATTCTGGATTTACGGGCTGGACGGCGCCGGAGAACCCCTGTATCAGGCGGACATGAATATCCCGGTGGTGCTGGTGGCCGGGGGCGAGGGAAGTGGCCTGCGCCCCCTTGTGGCAAAAGGGTGCGACCGCCTGCTGGCCATCCCCCTGAAGGGCAAAACCCCGTCCCTGAACGTCTCGGTGGCGACGGCGGTGGCGCTTTTTGCGGTTCAGGCGGGCCGCGACGGGCGTTCATAGAGCATTTCCGGTTATACTGTTGGTCCACTGCGAATTGCCGTAGCTGTCATGGGTAGGAGGGCGTGCGTTGGCCGGAGTCGAAATCGATCTGCTGAAGGTGTTGGCCGACAGGGAACATCAGGCCGAGGCCGAGGCGGAGGAGAAGCGCGACAAGAAGGCGGCTGCCAGCAACGACGTGGTGCGCAGCTACCTCAAGGACATCCGCCGCTCGCAACTGCTTACCTTCGATCAGGAACAGGAACTGGGACGCCGCATCCAGGAGGGGGATGAGGAAGCCCGCCGCCAGATGATCGAATCCAACCTGCGTCTGGTGGTCTCCATCGGCAAGCGCTACGTGGGGCGCGGCCTGCCCTTCTCCGACATCATCGAAGAGGGCAACCTGGGCCTGATGCGCGCGGTCGAGAAATTCGACTACACCAAGGGCTTCAAGCTCTCCACCTATGCCTCCTGGTGGATTCGCCAGTCCATCGAGCGCGCCATCATCAACCAGTCCAAGGTGATCCGCCTTCCGGTGCACGTGGTGGAGCGGGTCAACCAGTATTTCAAGGCGGTCGAGACCCTGTTGCAGGAACACGGCGAGGACCCCACCACCGAACAGGTGGCCGAGGCCCTGGACAAGACCGTGGAAGAGGTGGAAACCATTCAGGGGTTGCTGCAGAACACCTATTCCCTCGACAGCCCGGTGGGCGACCAGGAAGACACCGCCCTGGGCGACATGATTGAGGACACCCGCATTGCCGCGCCTTCCTCCAGCGCCGAGGGCATCATCCAGCGCGAGCGCATCATTCGCTGGCTGGACGTGCTCAAGGACAAGGAGCGGCAGGTGATCGTCTACCGCTTTGGCCTGGAGGGCGAGGAGCCGAAAACCCTGGAGCAGATCGGCAAGATCTTCGGCCTCACCCGTGAGCGGGTGCGCCAGATCGAATCCGCCGCCCTCACCAAACTGCGTGCCCTGGTGGCGGAACAGACCCTGTCCGCCTCCGAATTTCTGTAAATCCATTGTTGTGTGAGCATGGACCTTAAGTCATACATTCGAACCGTCCCCGGGTTCCCCAAGCCGGGGATCAATTTTTTCGACATCACCACCCTGCTCAAGGAGCCGGAGGCGCTGGTGGAAGCGGTGGAGCAGATGGCCCGGCCGTTTATCGACCAAGGGATCCAGCGGGTGGTGGGCATGGAGGCGCGCGGATTCATTCTTGGCGCGCCCATCGCCATGCGCATCGGAGCCGGTTTCGTGCCCGTGCGCAAGCCGGGCAAACTGCCCGCGGCCACCCATCAGGTGAGCTACTCCCTCGAATACGGCGAAGACACCCTGTGCATCCATCAGGACGCCATTCAGGCCGGTGAAAAGGTCCTCATCGTCGACGACCTGCTGGCCACCGGCGGCACTGTCGGCGCCACCATCGAACTGGTGCGCAAGCTGGGCGGGGAAGTGGCCGGCGTGGCGTTCCTCATCGACCTGCTGGAGCTCAAGGACCTGCCTCCCCGCAGAAAGCTGGACGGCGTGCATACCCACGTGGTCCTGCCAATGTGAGGGTACCGGTGCCGCCGGACCGTTTTATAAAAAAGACCCGCCGCCGCGCACGCCTGTTCGCGCTGCTCGCACTGCTGGCGGGCTGCACCACCTCGGTGGAAACCCAGCTCGAAACCGCCTCGCTGGAGATGCAGCAGGGGGCCTATGAACACGCCGTCGAAATCTATACCGAGGTGCTGCGCAAGGTTCCCGATGCGCCGCGCATTCACAACAACCTCGGTTTTGCCCTGATGCAACTGGGGCGCTACGAAGAGTCCCTGCCCCATTTCGCGGCCGCGGCCGAAAATCAGCATGGCGACCATCCGGACCCGGCCCTGCTGCACAACTGGGGCACCGCCCTGGAAAAGCTGGAACGGTTCGAGGAAGCGGCGGAAAAATATGCCGCGGCCGCCGAGGCCGACCCCACCAGCGCCCCGGTGCAGGTGGGCTGGGGCAACGCCCTGTCCCATCTGGAAAAATACGAGGAGGCCGTGGAGCGGTACAGCGAGGCCGTGGGCCTGGACCCGAACAGTTCCGTGGCCTGGTTCAACCTGGGCTACACCCAGGAGCAACTCGGCCGCCACGACGAGGCGGTAATCAGCTACCAGACCTTTCTCTCCATTGGCACCGAGGGCCCGTCCAACCTGCACGAACACGCCCGTAATTTCGTGGCCCAGGCCCAGGCGGCCGGGCGCACGGGAGGTCTGGGCCTGTGATCCGGGCGGCCCTGGTCGCCGCTCTGCTCATCTGGACAGGGGGGGGGGCAACACCCGCCCTGTCCGAGGAAATTCTGCTGATTTACGGTGATCAGCCGCTGTATCAACAGGCCACCGACGGCGTGACCGACTCGTTTCGCGCCGACCTGGGCGAACGGGTCACCCGTCTCCCGCTTAACGACCTGCTCTCCGGCGCTGTTTCCATGGGGGAACTGCCCACCCCCGACGTGGTGATCGCTGTGGGTGCCGCCGCCACCCGCGCCGCCAGCCAACGCTATCCGGAGCGGCCCATCGTGTTCTGCATGGTCATCCGCCCGGAGCGCATCGACCTGTCCCCCTACGCGGTGGGCATCTCCATGTTCGTGCCGATTCAGGACCTGATCGCCACCCTGGCGCTGATCTCCCCCAATATCCGCCATCTGGGCGTGCTGCACGGCCCGGAGCACCGGGCCATGATCGAGGAGGAGAGCGCCCGCCTGACCGGGTTTGAAACCCGCCTGATCCCGGTGGAAATCAACGACGATCGCGACCTGCCCAAACTGGCGCGCAAGCTGGTGCTGCAATCGGACGCCCTGTGGATCGTGCCCGGCTCCCTGTCCGGCCCGGAGGCCTACCAGTTCCTGCTGCGCCTCTCCACCGAGCACCGGGTGCCGCTGATCGGCGACTCCCCTGCGCTGGTCAAGGCCGGTGCGTTCATGTCCATCACCCCCGACCCCACCGACATCGGACGGCAGGCCGGGCGGCTGGCGGGGTATCTGCTCAGTGGCGAGGGGCTGCCCCCGGAACCGATGTTCCAGCCCGACATGGCCAACCTGTCCCTCAACCTGCGCACCGCGCGCGCCATGAACATCGAGATCCCGCCGCTGGTTCGGCAATTTGCCTCGATTGCGGTAGAGTAGCCATCCCGATGAAGCTGGCCGTATCCATCCATCGCAGCATTGCCACCAAGGCGCTGGCCATTCTGGTGCTGATTGTTGTGGCGGTCAGCCTCGCCAGCGGATACAACTCGCTCAAGGGCGCCCGGCAACTGCTTACCGGCGAGCTCACCGAGCGCGGCCTGGTACTGGCCCGCAACCTGGCCTTCAACGCCGGATATGGCGTGTATACGGAAGACATCATCACCCTCAACCAGCTCCTGGACGGCGTGATGGAGGAACAGGACGTACTGTTCGCAATGGTTTCCGACCCGTCCGGCCGGGTGCTCGTGCAGCGCTTTCGCCGCGGCAATGAAAGCGACATGGTGCGGGCGCGCGAACACCTGCCCGAGGGCCGCGTCGAGGTGGTGGACACCCGAACCGGCACCGGCGGCACGCCGTTTCTGCTCCTTTCCGCACCGGTGCTGACCCGCGAATTCGTCATCTCCGACGATGCGGAAACCGAGCTGATCAATTTCCTGGACCTGGGCTTCTCCCCGGACCAGCGGCTGGAAATGGCCCGTGACGAGCGCCAGATCTTCCGGGGGCGTGTCCATCTGGGGCTGTCCCGCGCCGACATCGAAAGCGGCATGGCCCGTGTCACCGGCGAGGTGGCCATGCTCACCCTGGTTGTGATCCTGATCGGGTTCGGGATCTCCGCCGTGCTGGTGCGCCTGTTCATCGAGCCGCTGCACCGGCTGAATCAGGTGACCACCCAGGTGGCCGAAGGGGACCTGACCGCCAAGGTGGAAACCCGTGGCGGCGACGAGCTGGCGCTGCTGGGTGAGGCGTTCAACAAGATGACCGACGCCCTGCGCCTGCGCGACGACGAAATCCGCTTTACCCAGCGGGGCCTGAACGAGGCCAACCGGGAACTGGCCGACCTGAACGCCCACCTGGAAGAGCGCGTCGCCCAGCGCACACACGAGCTGGAGGTCACCAACAAGGAACTGATTGCCGCCACCCGCAGAAAGAGCGAGTTCATGGCCAACCTGGCCCACGAACTGCGCACGCCGCTGAACAGCGTGATCGGATTTTCCGAGGCCATGCGCGACGGCCTGCTGGGGGAGCTGACCGAAAAGCAGCTCAAATACGTGAACAACATCGTCACCAGCGGCCACCACATCCTGGAAATGAGCGGCGGCATTCTGGATCTGTCCAAGATCGAGGCCGGCACCATCGATGTGCGTCTGGAGCCGCTGGACGTGATCCAGGCGCTGGAGGAGATCATTACCATCACCGAGCCCCAGCGGGTGCCGCGCTCCCTGTCGGTGGACCTGGAGTCCGCCGGGCTGGACCTGTCGCACACCTATCTGGTGGATCGGGGCAAGTTCAAGCAGGTGCTCTACAACCTGGTCAGCAACGCCATAAAATTCTCCCCGGAAAACGGCAGGCTGGCCCTGATCTGCCGCACCGACGGTGATTATCTGGACCTGCGCGTGCAGGACCACGGCCCCGGCATTCCCGAGCCCATGCGCGATGAAATTTTCGAGGAATTTCGCCAGCTTCCCGAAGGCGAGGCCGCAGGAGGCTCCGGGCTGGGTTTGTCGATTACGCGGAAACTAGTAGAATTGCACGGCGGGACCATTCGGGTGGAGGAAACCCCCGGCGGTGGCGCCACCTTTGTGGTCCATCTGCCGGAAAATCCCCCCCAGCCCGTCCAGAAGACCTGAACCACCCATCCCCGCCCCGGAAACACCGGGCGCCTTGGGGAGCCTCCACGGAGCCCACATGGCCAAGATCCTGCTCGTCGACGACAATCCGCAGAACATCGAACTGCTTTCCCTTCGTCTGGAGGCCGCCGGGCACAGCACCCTGGAGGCCCGCGACGGCGAACAGGCCCTCAAGCTGATCGCCGAGCAACTGCCCGATCTGATGATCCTGGACATGCAGATGCCCAAGGTGGACGGCCTGCAGGTGCTGAAGGCTCTGCGCGAGGACCGCACCGACCTGCCGGTGGTGGTGATCTCCGCATTCGCCACCGTGGAGCGCGCGGTGGAGGCCATGAAGGCCGGGGCGCTGGACTTCATTACCAAGCCGTTTGACCCCACCCACCTGGAACTGGTGGTCGAGCGCGCCCTGGAACGCAACAACCTGGAAGCTCAGAACCGCTTTCTGACCGAGGAACTGAACGCCCGCTACCATTTTGTGATGGGGCAAAGCGCGGGCATGGAAAAAGCCTATGAGCGCATGCTGCGCGCCAGCGCCAACGAGGCTCCGGTGCTCATTCAGGGCGAGTCCGGCACCGGCAAGGAAATCGCTGCCCGGGTGATCCACCGGGAATCCGAACGCAGGGGCGGCCCGTTCGTGACCATCCGCTGCGGCGCACTGGCGCCGGACATGCAAGAGGCCGAACTGTTCGGCACCCCGGAACGCAAGGCCAAGGTGGAACTGGCCGCTGGCGGCGTCCTGTTCCTGGACGAGGTCGGGAAACTGGGCGCTCCCTGTCAGGCGCGGCTGGAAACCCTGCTGAGCACCCACGGATTCACCCGCACCGGCGGCAGCACCACCATCCCGGCGGATGTGCGGGTGATCGGAACCACCACCACCGACCTGGATTCACTGGTGGCCGCGGGCTCCTTCTCCGCTGCCCTCAACGAGCTGTTTTCCGCCGCCCACGTGGTCATTCCCCCACTGCGCGAGCGCAAGGACGACATTCCGGAACTGGTCTCCTATTTCGTGGAAAAGTACAACCGCGAGGTGGGCCGCCCCCTCACCGGCGTGTCCGATAGCGCCATGGACGCCCTGACCGCCTACCATTGGGCCGGAAACGTACGCGAACTGGCCAACATCATCGAACGTGCGGTGACCACCGGCGCCGACGAACAGATCGAGATGGCCGACCTGGGCATCGCCGTGCGCGGCATGGTGGGCGCCTCCCCCTCCGGCATGGTTCCGTTGGTGGGAACCTATTCGGAGCAGCTCGTCGCCGCCCGCCGCAACATCATCATGGGTGCCCTGCGCGATGCGGAAGGCGACATGCAAAAAGCCGCCGTCGCCCTCGAACTCACCCCCGTCGACCTCAACGACATGCTCACCGAACTGGGTATCCGAAAAACCTAAGCGGGCACGGCCCGCTGCGGTATCCGAAGGGGTCAACCGCATTCGGATGAGCGGTGGGCCTCCACCCTGCGACATACGTGGAGGTTCCCGTTCCGGTAGACGCCCGCTCCCCCGCAAAACCGGGCATGCGACCGGCCTCCCCGACTCACCTCCCCTGCTCCCCGTTCGAAGTGGCCTGCCCCATGGGGCAGGGGGTTGACCTGAAGGGTGCCCCGCCTTCCGACCGCCGATACCGGATTCCCCCTTCGGCCTAAAAACAAAAAACCGGAGGCCCGTGGGGTAACACGGGGCCTCCGGTTTGAAGGGGGAGCCCTTGTGGGGTCCCAAACTCAAGTTGTGACGGCCCGGTGGCGGCCTCCCCTGCCGGGGATTTCTTTCCGGGCGTCCCCTCCCCGTTTAAAGAGAGGGTTCGCAACCCGCATCCGCCTCACCGTAGCGTGGACCGGGATACGAGATCGTCTCCGGAAACCGCTTCGGAGCCAAAAAAATGGTCGGGGCGACTGGATTTGAACCAGCGACCTCACCCACCCCAAGGGTGTGCGCTACCAAACTGCGCTACGCCCCGACAAGGTTCCGCCGGTCAGTCACGGGCGCCGGGATTCCGGCGAGACCGGATATCCGCACGGCGCGCGTCGGTATTTTCCATCATGCGCAGTAGTTCCCGCAACCCCTTCCGCACGTTTTGCACGGTCGGAAGCGCATTTTCTGCGGTAGTGGCCGAATTCGGCGCGGTTTCCGGTGCGGGTTCGGCTCTGGGAGTTGGTTCCTGGATCGGGGCGGCGCCCGCGGTGAGGGCTTTCAGGGAGCCGGAATCGGCCAGCTTGCGGCGGGCGCCGGCAATGGTGAAACCCTGCTTGTGGAGCATGTCACGAATGGTCAGAACCAGTTCCACATCCGCGCGCTCATAACGGCGTTGGCCACCGGCGCCCTTGTGCGGGGCCAGTTCGGGAAATTCGGTTTCCCAGTAGCGCAGCACGTAGGGCTGCACACCGGCGAGTTTGGCGACTTCGCCGATGCGAAAAAAGAGTTTGTCGGGGATTCCCGCGGCGGCCTCAGCGGCTGACTTCGGTGGCGTCGAGGACACTCTGCTTGAACACCGGGCTGGCGCGGAAGGTGACGACCCTGCGCGGAGTGATGCCGATTTCCTCACCGGTTTTCGGGTTGCGGCCCTTGCGCTCACGTTTGCTGCGCACGGTGAAGTTCCCGAACCCGGCAATCTTGACCTCGTCGCCCTGGGCGAGGCTCTCCTTGATTTCCTCAAGGATCAGTTCAACCACGTTCACCGCCTCCCGCTTGGGGATACCGTGACGGTCGTGGATGAGGCTGGCAATGTCCGCTTTCCTCATATCACATACTCCGAGGCGTAACGAAGGCGTATAAAACCGCCTGCTGTGCCGTGTTTTTCATACCGGGAGGGTGGAAGCATACAAATCGGCATACACAAAGTCAATCGAATTCAACGGTTAACCTCTACCCGGCGGGGTAAAACGTCCATTGAACCACCTCCCGTCACCCGCACGATTTCCGGCTGAAGGGACGCACGCCGCTCGTACAGCGGACGCAGGATGCGTAACAGCAGAAAACCGGCCACCAAAAAGACACCCGCCGCCAGAGCCGAGGCCAGTTCCGCGCGGGACCCACCCGCACTGCCACCGGCCAGCGACCACCCCATAGCGGCGCCGGCGAAGAGCATGGCGAGCGGAAACCCATACATCAAACCCAGGGCCAGCCAAATGCCGCCGTCCGGCAGATGCACCGCCACCTCCTGCCCGGAGTGGACCCCCAAGGGATCCCGTACGGTCAGGACGCGGGCGGATTCGGCATCGCCCGGATGGCACGCCCCGCTCTGGCTGCAACTGCCGCAGGCGGCATTTTTCACCAGACGCACCGTGGCGCTTCCGGGGCGGGTTTCAATTACGGTTCCGGTCTCTTCCATCCTCGTCACCGTTCACTATAGACGAAGGAGAGTGTTTCGACAAATCAGCATTTTAGGGCCGGACTCCGGCGGTTCAGGAAGCGGCCTCAACGGCGGGGCGGGCCTCGTCGTGCATCAGACGATATTCAATGGCATCCACCAGGGCCTGATAGCTGGCCTCGATGATGTTGGTGGACACGCCCACGGTGCCCCAGGTGCCCTGGGAGTTGCCCGACTCCACCAGCACCCGCACGCGGGAGGCGGTGCCGGCGCTGCCGGTGAGCACCCGCACCTTGTAGTCCAGCAGGCGGAATTCGTGGATCTGCGGATAGAAAGGCGCCAGCGCCTTGCGCAAGGCCAGGTCCAGCGAGTTCACCGGGCCGTCCCCCTCGGCTACTTCGTGGCGTTCCTCGCCACCCACCCGCAGGCGCACGATGGCCTCGGAAGACGATTTCCGGTCCGGGCCGCTGCGCCCGGCAATGACCCGGAATCCGGACAGGTCGAAAAACCGCCGGTGGGTGCCCATGGCCTTGCGGATCAGCAGTTCGAAGGAGGCCTCGGCCCCTTCGTACTGGAAGCCGCTGGCCTCCAGTTCCTTGAGCTGGCTGACGATATCGCCGGACAGGGCGGTCTGGTCGTCCAGATCGATGCCGAACTCCTTGGCCTTGGCCAGCACGTTGCTGCGCCCGGAATAGTCGGAGATCAGCACCCGGCGGGTGTTGCCCACGGTTTCCGGGGCCACGTGCTCGTACGTGCTGGCGTTTTTCTGCACCGCTGAAACATGCACCCCGCCCTTGTGGGCAAACGCCGCCTCTCCCACAAACGGCATGTGCTTGTTGTGGGTCAGGTTGGCCAGCTCATACAGGCGGGCGCTGGTTTCCTTCAGGTGCTTTAAACGCCCCTCCGGCAGCACCTGCATGCCCAGTTTCAGTTCCAGGTTGGCAATCACGGAGATCAGGTTCACGTTGCCGCACCGCTCGCCAAAGCCGTTGATGGTGCCCTGCACCTGGGCGGCGCCGCAACGCACGGCGGCCAGGGTATTGGCGACTGCCAGTTCGCTGTCGTTGTGGCAGTGAATGCCCAGATCCGTATCCACCCGCCCGCGCACGGCGGTCATGATGTCGTGGATCTCCCACGGCATGGTGCCGCCGTTGGTATCGCACAGCACCAGACAGTCCGCACCGCCCTCGGCGGCGGCCTGAAGGGTGGAGATGGCGTATTCCGGGTCGGCCTTGTACCCGTCAAAAAAATGTTCCGCGTCGTAGAACACCTTGGAACGATGAGCATTCAGGTAGTGCACCGTATCGCGGATGAGTTCCAGGTTCCGCTCCAGGGGGATGCCCAGCGCTTCGGTCACATGGAAATTCCAGCTTTTGCCGAAGATGGTGATCACATCCGCGCCGCTGGCCAGCAGTCCGGCCACGGTGGCGTCATCCTCCACCGCGTTGGCCGCCCGGTGGGTGGAGCCGAAGGCGGTGATGGTGGCGTTTTTCAGCTCCATGTCGCGCACGCGCTCGAAAAACTCGGTTTCCTTGGGGTTGGAGCCGGGCCAGCCGCCTTCAATGTAGCGCACCCCCAACTCGTCCAGAAAACGCACCGCGCGCACCTTGTCGTGCACCGACAGGGCCACATCCTCCGCCTGACAGCCATCCCGCAGGGTGGTGTCGTAGATGGTGACGGGACGGTCCGGAGCCGCTTTTTTCCTGCTCATGTCCCCTCCCCGCCCGGATTCCCCAAACTAAAGGCGTCGTGCAGCGCGCGCACGGCAAGTTCGGTGTAGCGCTCGTCGATCACGCAGGAAATCTTGATTTCGCTGGTGGAGATCATCTTGATGTTGATCTTCTCCGCCGACAGGGCGGCGAACATCTGCGCCGCCACCCCGGAATGGGCCCGCATGCCGACGCCCACCACGCTGATCTTGGCGATGTCCTGCTCGGCCTCGACGCTCAGGGAGGTGTCCCCGACCGTGATGGTGGCCAGCGCCTCCTTCACCTTACGCAGGTCGACCTTGGGCACGGTGAACGAAATGTCGGTGGTGCCCTCGTGGCTGACGTTCTGGATGATCATGTCGATCAGGATACCGGCGGCGGACACCTTCTCGAAGATGCTCGCGGCCACGCCCGGATGGTCCGGCACGCGCCCCAGGGTGATCTTGGCCTGATTGCGGTCGTAGGTGACCCCCGATACGGCGACCTGTTCCATGTCCTTGTCTTCCTCCGTCACCAGCGTTCCTGGCTCATCCGTAAAACTCGACAGCACCTGCAACGGCACACTGTGGCGCATGGCAAACAGCACCGAGCGGGTTTGCAGCACCTTGGCTCCCAGGCTGGCCAGTTCCAGCATCTCCTCGAAACAGATGCGGTCCAGCTTGCGGGCGCCGGATACGATGCGCGGATCGGCGGTGTACACCCCGTCCACGTCCGTATAGATGTCACACCGGTCCGCCTTCACTGCGGCGGCCACGGCCACGGCGGTCAAATCGGAGCCGCCCCGCCCCAGGGTGGTCACGTCGGAGTGCGGGCTGATGCCCTGAAATCCGGCCACCACCGCCACCTTGCCTTCCGAAAGCGCCGCCTTCAGGCGCTCGCCGGTGATGCGCTCAATCCGCGCCCGGGTATGTTCAGCGTCGGTCTCGATCCCCGCCTGCCGCCCGGTAAACGCCATGGCCCCCACGCCCTCCGCTTCCAGCGCCATGGCCAGCAGGGCGATGGTCACCCGCTCGCCAGAGGACAGCAGCAGATCCAGCTCCCGCTCCGACGGCGCTTCGTGCATCTCGTGGGCCATGCCCAGCAGGCGGTCGGTCTCGCCGCTCATGGCCGATACCACCACCGCCACGTCGTGACCTTCACGACGCACCTTGGCCACCCGGCGGGCCACGTTGCGGATCCGCTCCAGGTCGCCCACGGAGGTTCCGCCATATTTTTGTACGATCAGCACGCTACAGGGTCCATGATCCACAGGTCCCGGGGCGACAGGACCGGTGTCCCGATCGCCCCTTCAAAAAACCGGTTGTTCCCTCCCGTTCCGTCCGGGAGGTTTGATACGTACGGCACCGGGCCGTCCAGATGGCACCCGCTCACCGAACTGGTGCCGTGGTCACAGGTGACCACCAGCCGCCCGTTGCCGATTCCCGCCGCCAGCGGGCCGATCAGCTCCCGATCCACGGCGCGCAGAATGGCCGCCTTGGCCAGCGGGTCCCGCCGGTGGGCGGCCAGATCCGGCGCCTCCACATGCACCGCCACCGCCCGGTGCCGCCCCAGCAACGCCAGCGTGGCGTGCGCCTTGGCGGACAGGCAGGTGTCCGTGTTGCCGGTGGCGCCGGGAACGTCCGGCACTACCATGCCCAACATGCGGCCCAAGCCGCGCACCAGTTCCGCCCCGGCCACCAGCGCCGTAAACGGCGAGGTTCCGCGCGGCGCAAACGGGGCGCCACCGCCCCACGGCCACAGGGTGACCCCGCCCAGATGAACGCGCAGGGCCTCCAGCACCTTCCGGCACGGCCATTGCCCCGCCAGAGACACCGGCAGGCCGCGCAACGGATGCGGCGGCGTCAGAGCCTCGGTGGTGACCGGAGTTACCATGATATTCCGTCCGGCGGTACCGGGATAGAGGGACACCCCGGTGCCGTCCAAAAACCTTGCCGCATTACGGGCCAGCCGGTCGCCCGCGTCCCCGTCCAGCAGTTCCACCAACTTGGTGCCGGGATCGCCCAGCGGACCGGAAACCCGCACCAGACTGGCGCGCAATGCCTGTTGCCCGTCAGCGGGTTGGATGCCGCGCCCCTCCGCTTCCACCGCAGCGCGCCCATACGCGGTCGATTCAACGCCCAGCAGGGCCGGGATGCCCGCCTCGCTGCCGGGGGCCTGCCCCGCGGGGGTCGGATTCAGCCACCCCACCGCGCCGGTGGCGGCCATCCGGTCCAGATGCGGGGTCGGCGCGGCGTGCAGCGGGGTTTTCCCGCACAGCAGGGGCGACGGCTCATCGGCCGCTCCGTCGAGAATGACCAGAACGGTTTTCACCGGATTGATTAAACTCCTCAGAATCCGAGGGCGCCCAGCACCGAATGCAGGTCCGCATCCACCGCCTCCGGCCGGTCGATTACCTTGAGGGCCACGTCCGGGTCCTTCAGACCGTGGCCGGTAAGGGTGCACACCACGCGGTCACCGGGCTGGAACGGATGCGTCTTGTTGAGCTTGATGAGGCCCGCCACGGAAGCCGCCGAAGCCGGTTCACAGAACACGCCCTCCAGGGAGGCGATCAGCTTGTACGCCTCCAGGATTTCCTCGTCGGAGACCATGTCGATGTGGCCGCCGGACTCGTCGGCCGCGTTGGTGGCCCCCTTCCAACTGGCCGGGTTGCCGATGCGGATGGCGGTGGCGATGGTGGACGGTTTTTCCACCACGTGGCCGCGCACGATGGGCGCCGCCCCCTCCGCCTGCCAGCCCATCATTTTGGGCAGGCTCTTGCTGTGGCCCGCCTCCATGTATTCCTTGTAGCCCTTCCAGTAGGCGGTGATGTTGCCCGCGTTGCCCACCGGCAGAAAGTGGTAGTCCGGCGCGCCGCCGAGTTGGTCCACCACCTCGAAGGCGGCGGTCTTCTGCCCCTCGATGCGGAACGGGTTGATGGAGTTCACCAGGGTGATGGGAAAACTGGCGGAAATCTCGCTGACGATCTGCAACGCCTCGTCAAAATTGCCGCGAATCTGGATCACATGGGCGCCGTAAGCCATGGCCTGGGCCAGCTTGCCGAGGGCGATCTTGCCGTCCGGAATGAGCACGAACACCTGCATGCCGGCGCTCGCCCCATAGGCGGCGGCAGCGGCCGAGGTGTTGCCGGTGGAGGCGCAGATGATGGACTTGGCGCCCTGCTCCTTGGCCTTGGTCACGGCCATGGTCATGCCCCGGTCCTTGAAGGAGCCGGTGGGGTTGGCGCCGTCGTACTTGAGATAGATTTCAATGTCCGGGTTGATGGCCATGTTCAGGCGCCGGGTGGGGATCAGGGGGGTATTGCCCTCCTGCAACGTCACCACCGGCGTCTTGTCGGTCACCGGAAGAAATTCACGATACTCGCGGATCAGCCCGCGCCACATTTTGGCCATCAAACGGCCTCCTTTACTTCCGAAGGGACTCAGTCGTCCTCGGCCTCCACGCGGATCAGCGTGGTGGGCTCGGATACACAATCCATTTTTGAAATTTCCGCCAGGGCGTCCTGTACCGACTGCTCCACCGCCCGGTGGGTCATCACCACCAGACTGACGGTTTTGCCGGACGACTGGCTGTCCTGAATCACCCGTGCGATGCTGATGCCGTGGCGCCCGAAGGCACCGGCGATGTCGGCCAGCACGCCGGGCCGGTCCACCACCCGCAGGTGCAGGTAATAAATCGATTCGATGCGCGCCATGGGGCGAATGGTGAGCGGTTTCCGCTCCGCCTGCTGGAACGCCATGGGCGGAACGCCGGTGCTACCCGCGGCCACCTGCCGGGCCAGATCCACCACGTCGCCCACCACCGCACTGCCGGTGGCCTCGGCCCCGGCGCCCTGGCCGTAGAAGAGGGTCTCCCCCACCCGGTCGCCGATCACCGCCACCGCGTTGAACACGCCGTCCACCCGGGCCAGCAGGTGGGATTCCGGCACCATGGTCGGGTGCACCCGCGCCTCGATCTCACCGTCCACATCCTTGGCGATGGCCAGCAGCTTCAGCTTGCAGCCGAACATCTCCGCATAGGCCAGATCCACGGGGCGGATGCCGGTGATGCCCTCGGTATAGATGTCGTCCAGGCTGACCTGCCCGCCGAAGGCCATGCCGATCAGGATGGCCAGCTTGTGGGCGGTGTCGTTGCCCTCCACGTCGTAGGTGGGGTCGGCCTCCGCATAACCCAGTTCCTGGGCCTCGGCCAGCACGTCGGCAAAGTCGGTGCCGTTTTCGGCCATCTCGGTCAGGATGTAGTTGGCGGTGCCGTTGATGATGCCGAACAGTCCCTGGATACGGTCTCCGGTAAAGCTCTCGCGCACCGCGCGCAGGATCGGGATGCCGCCACCCACGGCGGCCTCGAACCGGTATTGCACACCCGCCCTGGCGGCGGCGGCGAACAGTTCCTCGCCGTGAGCGGCCACCAGCGCCTTGTTGGCGGTCACCACGTGCTTTCCGTTGGCGAACGCCTGAAGGGTGAAATCCCTGGCGATCCCGGTACCGCCCACCAGTTCCACCACGATGTCCACCTTCGGGTCCGCCAGCAGTTGGGCCGCATCGGTGGTGCCCACCCCTTCCGGCAGATCGAGGCTCTTCAGACGCGCCTCGTCGCGCTCCGCCACCCGCGCAAGGGTGACCGGAAAACCGGTGCGGCGGGTGATTTCACCGGCGTTCTCCAACAGGATGGATGCGGTTCCCCCCCCAACGGTGCCCGCCCCGATGATGCCGATGTTGACTGCCTTGGTCATGGTTTTGTCTTCGTCTTCGTCTTTAGTCTGATCAGCGTGTTTAGAGCACTTTGCGGATGGCCCGATAGGCTTGCCGGATGCGGTGCTCGTTTTCCACCAGGGCGATGCGCACGAATTCGTCGCCGTACTCACCGAAGCCGATGCCGGGACTGACCGCCACCTTGGCCTCCTTGAGCAGGAATTTCACAAACTCGAGGGAGCCCATCGGTTTGTACTTGTCGGGAATTTCCGCCCACACGAACATGGTGGCCTTGGGACGGTCCACTTCCCACCCGGCCCGTCCCAGTCCGTCCACCAGCACATCGCGGCGGGATTGGTACATCTCGCGGATTTCCCTCACACAGTCCTGCGGGCCGTTCAGTGCGTGGGTGGCGGCAATCTGGATCGGCTGGAAGGCGCCGTAGTCCAGATAGCTTTTGATCTTGGCAATGGCGCCGATGATCTCCGGGTTGCCCACGCAGAATCCGATACGCCAGCCGGGCATGTTGTAGGTCTTGGACAGGGAGTAGAACTCCACCGCCACGTCCATGGCCCCCGGCACCTGCAAAATGGACGGCGCCTCGTAGTCGTCGAAGGTGATCTCCGCATAGGCCACGTCGGACACCACGATGATGCCGTGCTCGCGCGCGAAATCCACCACCTTCTCGTAAAACGACAGGTCCACCACCTGGGCGGTGGGGTTGGACGGGAAGTTGACCAGCAGCACCTTGGGCTGCGGCCAGCAGTCGCGCACCGCCTTGGTGAGTTCCTCGAAGTAGTCCAGATCCTTGTGCACCGGCACGTGGCGGATGTCGGCCCCGGCGATGATGAACCCGTAGGGGTGGATCGGGTAGGCCGGGTTCGGGGTCAGGATCGCGTCACCCGGGTTGGTGATGGCGGTGGCCAGGCTGGCCAGCCCTTCCTTGGAGCCGATGGTGACCAGCGCCTCGGTTTCCGGGTCCAGGTCCACATTGAACTTGCGCTTGTAGAACGCGCACACCGCCTTGCGCAGGCCGGGAATGCCCCGGGACTGGGAATAGCGGTGATTGCGCGGGTCCTGGGCGGCCTCGCACAACTTGTCGATGATGTGCTGCGGGGTGCCCTGGTCCGGATTGCCCATTCCCAGGTCGATGATGTCCTCGCCCCGGCGGCGGGCCTCCATCTTCAGCGCATTGACGGTGGCGAAGACGTAGGGGGGCAGCCGCTTGATGCGCTGGAAATCCGTGGAAAACAGGCTGTCGGAACTGCGACGGCGCTTCTCGGGCTCACTCATTGCCGACCCTCCCGCCCGCGCAGGGCGGCCAGCAGGCCGCCCGCATTGAACGAACTGCGCACCCGCGGGCCTGCCGACACATGATGGAAACCCATTTTTAAAGCCTTCTCTTTTAAACCCGCGAACTCCGCCGGGGTGAGGTAGCGTGCCACCGGCCGGTGGGCCGCCGTAGGGCGCAGATACTGCCCCACGGTGAGCACGTCACATCTTCCCGTTTCCCGAAGGTCGCGAAACAGATCGATCAACTCCGCATCGGTCTCCCCCAGTCCGGCCATCAGCCCCGACTTGGTGACCCCATGCGGAAACTTTTCCTTCACGGCCGCCAGCACCTCCAGCGAACCGCCGTAATCCGCTCCCGGACGAACATCCGGATACAGCCGGGAGACCGTCTCCAGGTTGTGGTTGAACACCTCCGGACCCGCTTCGGCAACCATCAGGGAGGCCTGGAGGTTGCCTTGGAAGTCGGGGGTGAGCACCTCCACCGTGGCCGCAGGCAGCGCTTTCCGAACCGCCCGGATGGCGGCAACGAACTGCCCGGCGCCGCCGTCCGGCAGGTCGTCCCGGTCCACCGAGGTGATGACCACGTGCGACAATCCCATGCGCGCCGCGGCCTGCGCCAGCCGCTCCGGTTCCGACCGGTCCGGCGGGGCCGGAGTGCCGGTGGCGACGGCGCAGAATGCGCAGGCCCGGGTGCAGGTGTCGCCCAGGATCATGAAAGTGGCCACCCCCCGCCCAAAGCATTCCGCCAGATTGGGGCAGCGGGCCTCTTCACACACGGTGACCAGCCCCGCACGCCGCAGTTCCGCTTTAAGCGGGTCCGCGGCGCCGATTGCATGTGGCCGCCCGGTCATCCAGGGAGGCAGTCTCACAACCGCCATGCCCTTTTCCCCCTGACGTTCCGGAACGGACATAAACAGGGAATTTTACTGCGCGGGCGCGCTGATGTCCAACTCCAGGAACTGCTCGAAGCTGTAATCCTCAGTGCTGGAACGCTTCGGCCGGGTTTTTCGGGTGAACACCTCCACCACGCCCTCGTCGCCGTTTTTGGCCAGCAGCCCGGTTTCCGGGTCGACGGCTGCATACACAATGCCCGGCGGAATGGCGAACGGCTCGTCCGGCACCACCTTGAGCGCCTCGCGCATAAAGTCGATCCAGATCGGCAATGCGGCCTTGGCGCCGGTTTCCTTGTTGCCCAAGGTGGTGTGGTCATCCATGCCCACCCACACGGCCAGGGTGATGTTGGGGCTGCTGCCCACAAACCAGGCGTCGGTGAAGTCGTTGGTGGTGCCGGTCTTGCCGCCCAGATGCGCCCGGAGCTGCTTGGCGCGCTGGCCGGTACCGTTCCGGATCACGTCTTCCAGAACATTGCTGATCATGTAGGCGGTTTCCTCGGAAATCACCCGTTCCGCATTCGGCTCGGCCAGTTCCAGGGTGGTGCCACCCCGGTCCACCACCCGGCGGATGAAGTATGGGTCCACGCGCATGCCGCCGGAAGCGAATACCCCGTAGGCCCGCGCCACCTCCAGCACCGTCACGCTGGACGAGCCGAGGGCCAGCGACAGATCACGGGCCAGTTCCGACTCGAAACCCAGCTTGTGGGCAAAGGCGATCACCGGCGCAATGCCCAGTTCCTGCAGCAATTTTACCGTGGAGATGTTCCGTGAATGCACCAGCGATTCGCGCAGGGACACGTTGCCCTTGAAACGCCGCCCGTAGTTCTCCGGCTTCCACACGTGACCGCTTTCCTCGTCGCGGAACACGATGGGGGTGTCCATCAGCACCGAGGACGGCGCATACCCCCGGTCGAACGCGGTGGCATACACCACCGGCTTGAACGCCGAACCCGACTGGCGTTTGGCCGCCAGCGCCCGGTTGAACTGGCTCAGGTTGAAGTTGTAACCACCCACCATGGCGCGGATTTCCCCGGTGTGCGGGTCCAGCGCCAGCAACGCCGCCTGGGCGCGCGGCACCTGGGTGAGGGTGAAGGAGAGCGGTTTCAGTGCCTTCACCCGCACATGCACCACGTCGCCCGGCTTCAATTGCTCGGTGGGCACGAAGTCCTTGAGGTCGGCCACATCCTTGATCAGATCCGGGCCGTACAGGCGGCGGCGGGCCCACTGCATGTCCTTGCGGTCGATGACCCCGGCGAAACCATCCACGTCCACCCTGGCGCCCTCGTCGGTCACCACGGTCACCACCGCCTCGTAGATACGTTCCGTATCCAGTTCGGTGCGCATGCGGCTGGTGCCTTCAGGCTTCTCCTGGCTTTCCCCGGCTTCCGGGTCCGGCGGCAGCAGTTTGGCCAATTCCTCTTCGGAAACCCGTCGCAGCGGACCGCGCCACCCCTGCCGCTTGTCCAGGTTGCGCAGGCCGTCCACCACCGCCTTCTCCGCCGCCTGCTGCATGGTGGCATCCATGGTGGTAAACACATTCAGGCCGCCCTGATTGACCGCATCATCGCCATAGGTGGAGGCCAGGTGCTTGCGCACTTCCTCCAGAAAATAGGGCGACTGTCGCTCGATGCGCTGGCGGCGCTGGAACAGCAGGTCGGCAGCGTAGGCCAGCCGGAATTCCTCCCGGTCGATCACCCCCTCCTCGTGCATGCGGGAGAGCACGGTCCCCTGCCGCTTTTTGGCGGCCACCGGATCGGTATAGGGGGTGTAGTGGCTCGGAGCCCGGGGCAGACCCGCCAGGAAGGCCGCCTCCGGCAGGGTGACGTCCTCGATATTTTTGCCGAAATAGCCCCGTGCCGCCGCCTGCACACCGTAGGCGCCGTTACCCAGGTAAATTTCGTTCAGGTACAGCTCGAGAATTTCGTCCTTGGACAGCAGCCGCTCCATTTTGAGGGACAGCATTGCCTCGCGAATCTTGCGGATATAACTCTTTTCACGGCTCAGAAACAGGGTGCGCGCCAACTGCTGGGTGATGGTGCTGGCGCCCTGGGCTCGGCCACGGCTTTTGATGTTGGCCCAAATGGCCCCGCCAATGCGCACCATATCGATGCCGCCGTGCTCGTAAAAGCGGGTGTCCTCCACCGCCAGCAGGGCGTCGATCAGGTGGCGCGGCATGCGTTCCAGCGGCACATAAACCCGGCGCTCGGAAAAATATTCCCCCATCAGGTCGCCGTTGATGTCGTAGATGCGGGTGATGGTGCCCGGCGTGTAGTCGCGCAGGTTGCTGATGTCCGGCAGTTCCCGCGCCAGGAACGAAAGCCACACGGCGACACATCCGGCCAGCGCCAGCGCCAGCGCGCCGTTGACGATCAGAATCGGCTTTTTGTGCCTCCACACCCAGGCAAGGTACGGGCGCAGCGCCGCCTTGAACCGCTGCCACGGGGTGGGCGGCGGATCGCCACCATCGCCCGGGGGACCCCCATCGCCCGGAGGGGGGCCGTCGTCCGGTGGACCGCCGTCACCCGGTGGGGTGTCTACCGATGGGGTCTCCGGGGCATCCGTGCCTGCGGAGATCCCGTTATCGTCTGGGTGTGGGCCATCGCTCACCGGATCGTGATCCGGGTGCTGCGGCCGGGGTTCGTCAGCCAATGCGCTGCATGCCCAATGTAAAGGTGATTCCGTTCATCCCGCCGAGTGAAAGCATACACGATGATCGGAAATCCGTGCAGCACACTGTGGGCGCTTGCCCCGAAGGGCTTCCCTACCTATAATTCGGGCACCCCCGTGGACCAACCTCGGGCGCGCTGGTTTGTCAGGCCGCGCCCGCCTCTTTCTGGGAGCTTTCAATGAGCGAGAATATGGATCTGAAGCAGTGGACGATCGGTGTGCTGGTGATCAGCACCATTCTGGGCCTGGGCATCATCGGCGCGATGCTGTTTTAATCCCCGTGGCCAGCGACAGTTCATTCGATATTGTCTCCGAGCTGAATCTGCCGGAGGTCACCAACGCCGTCGACCAGGCGATGAAGGAAATCACCCAGCGCTTCGACTTCAAGGGCAGCGTGAGCAAAATCACCCTGGAAAACGACAAGCTGCTGGTGCTGCACTCCGATGACAAGGGCAAGCTGGAAAGCGTGGTCCGGGTGCTGGAAGAGCGTCTTGTAAAGCGCGGCGTGTCGCTCAAGTCGCTGGAGTACGGCAAGGTGGAGCCCGCCACCGGCGCCACCGTGCGCCAGACCGTCGCCCTCAAACAGGGCATCCCCGCCGACAAGGCCAAGAAGATCGTCAAGGCCATCAAGGACATGAAGATCAAGGTGCAGGCGGCGGTTCAGGGAGAGCAGGTGCGGGTGTCCGGCAAGAAGCGGGACGACCTGCAGGCGGTTATGCAGCACCTCAAGGAGCAGGATTTCGACCTGCCATTGCAGTTTAATAATTTCCGCTGAACCCGTTGATTTTATAAACCCACTGCCCCACGGGACCCATGACCCTCACCACCATCGAACGGCACATCATTGACGAGGAGCGGCGGCACGGGCCCACCTCGGGCACCCTTACCAACCTGTTGCACGACATCGCGGTGGCCGCCAAGGTGATCTCCCGCGAGGTGCGCCGTGCGGGCCTGAACGACATCATTGGCGCCACCGGTGACGTGAACGTGCAGGGCGAGGTGGTGCAGAAGCTGGATATCTACGCCAACGACCTGCTGTCCGGCTATCTGTCCCACAGCGGCCGGGTGTGCGCCATCGGCTCCGAGGAAGACCCGGAGCCCCTGCTGGTGGAGCCGTCCCGCGCCGGAAAATATGTGGTCAACATGGACCCGCTGGACGGCTCCGGCAACATCGCCGTCAACGCCAGCATCGGCACCATCTTTTCGATCCTGCCCAAAAAGAGCACCGGCAACGCCACCGCCGCCGACTGCATGCAGGCCGGTCGCCATCAGGTGGCCGCGGGCTACGTGATGTACGGCTCTTCCACGGTGCTGGTCTATTCCACCGGGCTGGGCGTATACGGATTCACGCTGGACCCCACGGTGGGCGAGTTCGTCCTGTCCCACACCAAGATCCGCTATCCGCAGCGGTGCAAGTTCTACAGCGTGAACGAAGGCAACAGCGCCTACTGGGACACCAACACCCGCCGCTACGTGGACTGGTGCAAGCAGATCGACCCCGACACCCACCGGCCCTATGGCCACCGCTACATTGGCGCGATGGTGGCGGATTTTCATCGCAACATGCTGGAGGGCGGCGTGTTCCTGTATCCGAAGGACAACAAGGATGCCGGCATGAGCCATGGCAAGCTGCGCCTGCTGTTCGAGGCCAACCCCATGGCCTATCTGGCCGATCAGGCCGGCGGCGCCGCCACCACCGGCACCGAACGCATTCTGGAGATTGAGCCCACCGACCTGCACCAGCGCGTGCCGGTGGTGGTGGGCAACACCGCGGAAGTGGAGCGGTACGAGCGCTTCTCCCGCGAGAGCTAGGTGCTCCGCGCACGGCCGTATTTACTGGCGGCGCTGCTGCTTGCACTGCCCGCCCTTGCCAGCGCCGGGTCGTCCGGATGGATCACCCTGCCCGACGGCAAGCGGTTGGTTACCCGGGTTATGGCCACCAGCGACGAGCGTTCCCGGGGGCTGATGTTTCTGGAATCGTTTCCCGACGACGAACTGATGCTGTTCCACTACCCGGTTGATGGCGATCACCGGTTGTGGATGAAGAACTGCCACTTCCCCATCGACGCGGCATGGATCGACTCCGGCGGTACCGTGCTGGCGGTGGAGAAGAACATCCCCCCGTGCGAAAAGGAGCCGTGCCCCCTGTACGGCCCCGCGTATCCGACCCGCCATTTTGTGGAAGGCACCGCCGGCTGGCTGGAGCGGCACGGCGTGGCACCGGGACGGGTTATTTTTCTATCGCGCTAGGCTCGGCTGGCGCGGGAATCCCCACGTCCATCGCAGGGTGGAGGCCTGTCATCCAACCATGACCGGGTTATCCCTTCGGATACGGAAGGGGCCCCGCCCCCCCTAGATGACGCGGTCGTTGCCGCCGTCCACGGGGACTTGGGCGCCGGTGGTGTTCTGGAACGCCGCGCCGCACATGTCGGCCACGAGTCGGCCTACCTGGCGGGAGGTGATTTCGGCCTTGAGCAGGTTTTTGCGCTTGTACTGATCGACGGTGAGGCCGTAGTGCTCGGCGCGGGCTTTCAGGGTTTCATCGGTCCACACGCCGGTATCGAACACCGCGTCCGGGTGAACGGTGTTCACACGGATGCCGTATTGGGCCAACTCCAGCGCCGCCACGCGGCCCAACTGGGTGACCGCCGCCTTGGCGCAACTGTAGGCCGCCGCGCCGGGGCCTGGGGCGGGCACGTTCTTGGAGCCCATCAGCACCACGTCGGCGCGCCCACGGGCGCGCTTCAGGTAGGGAATTGCGGCTTTCAGGGTCCACACCTGGGCGGACAGATTGAGGTTCATACCGCCGTTCCAGATGGCCGGGTCCATTTCCTCGATGGTGCAGCTTTTGGAAAACGCCCCGGCATTGGCAAACAGGATGTCGATGCGCCCATAACGCCGCGCTCCGGCCTCGAAGGCACGGGCCATGGCCTCGGGATCGGTAATGTCGGCGGGGGCGGCGGTAAAGCCCTTGCCGAGCTCCCTTTCCAGCGCCTTGAGGGCGGCCTCGTTGATGTCGATGCCGATCACATGGGCCCCCTGGGCGGCCATCTCGCGCACGGCCCCCGCACCGATGCCGGACCCGGCGCCGGTGACCACCGCCACCCGCCCGGCCAGATTCGGTTTGGCGCCGCCGCTCTTTTTCAGCTTGGCCTGCTCCAGGTCCCAGTATTCCATGTTGAACAGGTCCTGGGGAGAGAGAACCGAGTACTCCCCGTGGGACGCGGCCCATTCGAACACGTCGATGGTGTGCCGGTAGATGTCGGCCACGATGCCCGCGTCCTTCACCGATCCGCCGGTGGAAATCATGCCCAGACCGGGGATCAGCAGCACGCGCGGGTTTGGATCGAGCAGAATCTTCTGCACCGGGCTCTTGGCGTTGTGGACCTCGAAATAGTCCTTGTAGGCGGCCTTGTAGCGCTCCACCTGGGCGCGGATGCCCTCCTCGAAGGCGTCCAGGGACGATAGATCGGGCGCATCCCAGTAGAGCGGCAGGGCCTTGGTGCGGATCACGTGGTCCGGCGTGGCGGGGCCGACCTGGGACAGGGCCCTGGCCTCGGCGCTGTTCACGAAGCGCATCACCTCCGGGCTGTCGTCCAGGGTGGCCAGCTTGACGCTCCCCTCGGCGTTGAGGGCGGAGGTCACGGCGGCCATCAGGTGGCCGACATCGACGGTGGGTCTGGAAATGTCCGCGCGGGCGCTGAAAATGACGCGGGAACCCTTCTTTTCGTTCAGGTAGTCCTCGGCCTCCTGCACCGCGTCGATCATGCGGTCGTAGCTTTCCTTTGCGGTATCGGCAAAGGTGAAGATGCCGTGCTTCATGAGGATCATGCCCTCGCTTTCCGGCGCCTTTTCAAATAGTTCTGCGCACACACGGGCCAGATCGAAGCCGGGCTGCACGTAGGGGACGATGCCGAAACGGTCGCCATACACCTCACGCACGGCGGCTTCGCCGTTTTTGACATCGGTGAGGGCCACCACCGCGTCGGAGTGGGTGTGATCGACGAATTTGAACGGCAGGAAGGCGTGCAACAGGGTTTCGATGGACGGATTCGGCGACGACGCGTTCATCATGTGCGTCTTCTGGGTGTTGACCATGTCGGCGTCGGCCAGCACCTTCAGGTGGCGCAGTTTTAACAGGTGGTCCATCTTCACCGCGGGGAAGCCCTGCTCCTCGATGGTCTCCAGATCCCATCCGGAGCCCTTGATGTAGAGCACGTCCACGGATTCGCCCAGCAGATCGGTAACGGTGGATTTGACCGAGGTATTCCCGCCCCCGTGCAGCACCAGAGCCGGGTCGGCCCCCAGCAGGCGCGAGGTATACACGCGCAGGGGCAGGTCACCCTTGTATTTGGCGGCCTCTAGATCGTTCCAGCGATTCAGCATCACAACACCTTGTGGAATATGGGGGCCCCGAACACACCGAGGACACGCGAATGGATTTTTGAACGATTGATTATACCAGACCTCCTGAGGTGCTACGCGCAGAACTGGGCTCAGTGTCATATTTGCTGATGGATAAGGTCCGGCCAGATTCACTGGATTCGCAACGGCCAGAGAACTTGAAATACGTAGCCTTGGCAAGCGTACAGAAACTTATTTACTTGTGAGATTACTTAGGAGACTATTGATGGGGAGAAGAACGAACCTTTACAAAAATAAAGTTCCGCCATCCCAATCCCGAAAATCGATCTCGGAAATTCTTGACGGTATCGGAAGGAAGGTCTCATCGCCGCAGCCGCGGGCGCAGTTACAAGAAGCGCAGCCTAATGTTCCAACCGTATGGAAACCGAGACCACTGGCAGAAATCGTCTCGGGGGACCAGTCGGAAGTGGAAGTAAGCGGCACCGGTCATGGCAGTCACTATATGGGAAAAGACCCGTATGACATTATTCGAAAAATGCCGTCGGTGGGTCCGGGTGAGTGCAAAAGTCATTACCCTGAAGGCAGTGCTTACCTAGAAATATGCGAGGAGTTGGGAAGCGGAGTGTGGACTGACTGTGCACGTGCTTGCCTGATTAATAAACTACCCAAGGGACTGTCTCCTGAACACTGGGATGACCTGAGCGTTGAAAACATCCGTTGGCTGCTCATCTCGCACCCACACTGTTGGGTAAGTTGCATATAGTGAAACCATCCATCGCCCGCATCATGCTTGCCATTAACCGCATCATGGCCATAACACTGGGCGTTTTTGCGCTGATGTATTTCGTCGGATCAATCGCTCCGGCGAAGCTGCCACTGATTTATGGCACCGCCACCATGCTGGGACCGTTTGCCATTGCCCTTGGGCTGCTGGCGGGGCTGGCCGCCGTGGTACTGCATCTGATGGGACGTGTTGACTTCTGGAGTAGCTGGGCAGCCGCAAACACCGGACTGGTCCTTTGCGGGACCGGGCTGCTGTTTCAGATGACAGTTGTGCCCTTCGCACAACTGGCCGCCATCGCCGGAGCGGGTGCGGCGGCTGGCGGCGCATTACTGGCCCTCGGCGTGGCACGGTTTCACTGGCTGGCCCCGGCCCTTATCGGTATGGGTCTGGGTGGCCTGTGGCTGGGCGGCACCAACCTGCAACATCACTCAGGCTTTGCCGCCCCTCTGGCCACCGGATGCGCCTGTATCGCCATCTGGATTGGCGAGAGACGATGGCGTACCCGGTGAACTCCGGCCTGCCACTATCAACCTAAACAAGCTGCTCCCCGGCAAGTGCCGAGTGGATGGTCAGGGCGATCTACCACCGCATTACCAAAGACGGCGTTCCGCCCCCTCAGGAGAGGACTGGCAGTTTGGTCTGGTTCAAGGAAACGGACAACCGGGTGCCGCCCTTCAGCATTGAGTGCATGGAAAGGGTATCCGCCGTACCGAACACGCCGGAAAAAACGCCGCATATCTCATGCCAGAAACCGTCGGGCGACTACGCCTTGGCGCGCACGAACACCCAACTGGTGGCCAACGTGATAGAGCGACAGTGGGAGATCAACGCCCCCCCGTCTCGACTGGACGAATAGCTCCCCCCCCAGCGGAGCAAGCCCAAAAAGCCAGCGTTTTTTTCTAACTGCGATGCGAACTGGAAAACGCTCGACCCGTGATTAACGGTTCAACTCCCGGATGATTTCTTCCAGTTCCTTCAGGCGTTCGCCATAGGTGGCCCAATCGCCTTCCTGCTGGGCGGTTCTGGCCGCGTCAAAGGTCTTCTGGGCGCGCCGGGCCAGTTCTTCTCCGGTGAGCTTCACCTGGGGGATGGCCTCTTCTCCGGGCGCGGCCACACGCTGTTCGATGCCACGCAGGCCGCCGCCGAAGATTTTCTGCAATGCCATCTCCAGATTCGGCTCCATGGCCATCTGGTTGCCGTAGGAGACGATCACCCGCCGCAGTTCCGGCAGGGAGCCGCGTTCGGCGGCCAGATAGAGGGGCTCGATGTACAGCAGCGAATCCTCGATGGGGATCACCAGCAACGTGCCGCGAATCACCTGGGAGCCGCGCTGGCTCCACAGGGTGAGCTGCTTGGATATCTCGGCGTCCTGATCGATGCGGGCCTCGATCTGGCGGGGGCCGTAGATCAGCTTCTGTTTGGGGAACAGGTAAACCACCTTCTGGCCATACACCTCCCCGTCCGAGCGCGCCGCCAGCCATGCGGTCATATTGTCGCGCCGGGAGGGGGTATAGGGCATCAGCAGGATGAACTCCTCCTTCTCCTGTCCCGGAAGCTTCATGATGGTGTAGTAGGGCTGGGCCGGCCGGTCGCCCTGACGGGGGATCTCCCACAGGTCCTCGTTGTTGTAGAAGATCTGCGGATCCTGCATGTGGTACTTCTGGAGCATCTGCGCCTGCACGCTGAACAGGTCCTGCGGATAGCGCAGGTGGGCGCGCAGGTCGGCGGGCATCTTCTCCAGCGGCTGGAGCGTGCCGGGAAAGATGGATGCGTAGGTCTGGATGATCGGGTCCGACGCATCGGAGATGTACAGGGTGATGGAACCGTTATAGGCGTCCACCACGGCCTTCACCGAATTGCGGATGTAGTTCCACCCGCCTTCCATCGGCTCGGAATACGGCAGGCGGCGGGTAACCGTGTAGCCGTCCAGAATCCAAGCCAGGGTGCCATCGGCGCGGATCACCATGTAGGGGTCCGAATCCCAGGCCAGATAGGGGGCCACCTTGGACACCCGGTCCTTGATGCCCCGGTAGTACATCATCCGGCTCTCCGGCACGATGTCGGAGGAGAACAGGATCTTGGTGGTGTGGAAGTGGTAGGCGAACAGCAGCTTCCTGAACGTCCCCGACACCGGCACGCCGCCGGTTCCGATGTAGGAGGCGTACTGGTTCTGGTCCCCCACCGGATAGTCGAATTCCTTGGCGCGGGTGCGCACAAAGACGTATTCGTTGGCTTCCTCGCCGTAGTAGATCTCCGGACGGGAAACGTTCAGCGACGGGGTGGAGGACACCGGGGGAATGTCCTTTACAAAAAACTCCGGCAACCCTTCCGGGCTGATGCGGTTCACCGGCCCGACGGAAACACCGTAACCGTGGGTGTAGGTCAGGTGCTCGTTGATCCAGTTGGCGCCTCCCGGCAGGTTGCCGTAGGACAGCTCGCGGGGGGACAGCATCACCTGACGCGTTTCGCCATTCACCAGATAGCGGTCGTTATCCACGTCCACAAAATCGTAATAGGTGCGAATCTGCTGCAACTGGCGATAGGTGGCCAGCAGGGGCTTGTGGTCCCACAGGCGCACGTTTTCGATGGTGGCGTGGTTTTTTTCCAGGCTGGCGGCGGTGAGGGAATCGGCGGCGGGGAATTCCTCGGCGGCGATGTGGGTCAGGCCAAATCCGTCGCGGGTGGCGGCAATGTTGCGCTTGATGAATTCGGATTCCTTGACGATCTCGTTGGGAACCACCTGGTATTTCTGCAACATCCCCGGCAGCACCCCGGTGCCCAGGAACGACAGCACCAGCACGCCACCCACCACGAACACCGGCAGCTTCCACTGCCCGTTCCAGCCCAGCCAGGCCACCGCCGCACCCGCCACCGCGGTGGCCATCGCAAGCAGCTTGTAGGCCGGAATGCGGGCGTAAACGTCCGCGTAGGTGGCGCCGGTGACCACCCCGTTCCGGGAAACCAGGGTGTCGAAAACATCCAGGTAAAACCCGATGCCCATCAGCACCAGCACCACGCCGCCGAGCACGCCCAGATGGCGGCACACACGCGGATCGAGCACCGGACCCACCGGGGTGAGCAGAATGCCGCCCAGCAGGAAGTAAGCGGCGGCGCTCAGCACCAGGGCGAACATCAAGTTGCCCAGCAGCCACGACTGCACAAAGTGGACGAACGGCAGTTCAAACACATAGAAGGCCAGATCCCGGCCCAGTTGCGGATCGACCGTTCCGAACGGTACTCCATCGGTGAACAGCAGCATGCTTTGCCATTCGGAGGAGGCCTTCAGCCCGCTCATGAGCGCGATCAGGGCACTGGCAACCACCACCGCGGGGCCCAGAAAGCGGTCGAGCATCTCCTTGACCGGAAGCACTTGCCCCTGGGCCTGCATCATGCGGATCAGGTGTTCCTTGGGAAAGCGTGCCGCATGCCGCAGATTGACGTAGAACAGGCCAAAGCAGATCGCCCCCGCCCCCGCCCCCAGCGCCAGTTTGCTGCCCAGAATGGTGTTGAACACCTGGGCGAATTGCACTTCGCGGAACCACAGCCAGTCCACATACAGGCCCACCAGGGCGGAACTGGACATCACGACCACAAAACCGGCCAGCAGCAACAATAGATTGCGCAGGGTGTGCTCGGAATCGGGCGCGTTGGGGTGTGGCATCTGGCTCATGGGGGCAGGCTTCGCTTTCGGGGGGATGGAACACCGGGGCAAGCCGCGGAATTTGGATGCTCTTTGTACCACCGCCGGAAAAGCGGGGTCAAGTGGAACAATATGTACATATTCGTACGGCGCGCACAATTGTGAACGCGAATCCGAGGCATTTCGTCGCGTATTCGCACATTTTTCAAAAAAACCGGAGATGGTGCTCAAGGCAACCGGGGGGGCGTACCGAAAATGTCTGTAACGCAGGCAAGATTTTCAACTCGTTGCCTTGGGCTCCGCTAAAACCAGCGGGAGTGACGGGAATTGTTAAAGCCCTTTATAGGGAGAGATTAAATGAAACTGGCATGTCCTTCCTGCCATCAGGCGCTGGATGTTCTCGCGGTGGACGAGCGCCTTTGCGCCGACGTCACCTGCGGGCAATGTGGTGCGGTTGTCGGTATATCGGTTACAGCCACCATCATCCGTGCCGGTGCCTCGGCCACTGCCGACGCCACCCCGAAAGTGGCCGTCGTCATGCAGGACCCGCAAATGCGTGCCGCATATGCGGGGGCGTTGCAGGCCGCCGGGTATCAGGTGCTTGAAGGCGGCGACGCACGGCAGGCCCTCGAGGCCCTGGGGCAGAACGTGCCGAACCTGGCCGTGATCGACGGCGGCTTCGAGCCGGTATTCGGCATGGGCATGGGCGAGATCCTCAAAAAGAGCAACGTCACCCGCAACACGCTGGTACTGGGTCTGAACCCGGACCCGCAATCCTCGCTGCCAGTGCCGGGCGCGGACCATACCATGCCCGCCGTGGCCGGGGCCGAAGCGGTGGTGAACGCCGTTCAGACCATGCTGGGAGGCGGTCAGCCCGCCCCCGCACAACCCGCTGCCCCGGAACCGGTCATGGAAATGGCTCCGCCCGAGCCGGTTACGGAGATGACTTCTCCGGAGCCCGTGATGGAAGTCGCTCCGCCCGAGCCGGTCATGGAACCGCCGGTGATGCAGGAGCCGCCCCTGGTGCAGCCGGCCGAGCCCGCGGCTCCGCTGGTGCAGGAACCGGCCGCCCCCGCGGCTCCGGTCACCGCCGCCATCAGCAAGCCCATGTCCGACGATCCGGAACATGCCAAGGCCCAGCGTCTGGCGCGCACCATCATCTCCGACATCGCCCTGTACAACGAGGAGGCGGTGAAGGAAGGCATTCAGAACGGCAACCTGCGCGACGCGGTGGAGCCGTTCCTGGACGAAGGGCGCGAACATTACCGTGAAAAGGTCTCGGACGCGATTCAGAGTTCCACCAACTACTTCGACGAGGCGTTGGATGCCTGGATCGCGCGCAAGACAGGCGCCGCCCGGGTCTGATCCGTTCCATAAGAAGGTAGGAGGCACCCAGGTTCCTCCCCCCTGTGCAAGGGGCGGTTTCTCCGGTTTAACCGGGGGGGCCGCCCCTTCGCCGTTTGGGGGTTGCTATAATGCGGCCCTATGAAAGCGTCAATCCTCCTCCCCGCCGTTCTGTGCCTGGTGGTTTCCGCCTGCGCCACCGCCCCGTCCACCGCCCCGGAGCCGGGCATGGTGCGTATTCCCGGCGGGTCATTCTTCATGGGCACGCAGATGGTGGACGAGGAAATGGAGGGCATCAACCTCGGTCTGCCGGAACCGTTTTATACCGACGAGCACCCGTGGCATTCGGTACGGGTGAATGGCTTCCTGCTGGACCGCACCGAGGTGACCAATGCCGCCTATCAGCAGTTCATCGACGCCAACCCGCAGATTCACGCGCCGGACGACTGGTCACGCCGTCGTCACCCGGCGGGTCAGGGCAATTATCCGGTGGCCTACGTAACCTGGCACCATGCACAGCATTACTGCCAGTGGCGCGGGGCACGCCTGCCAACGGAGGCCGAATGGGAGCACGCGGCGCGGGGCCCGGAGAACCACATCTATCCGTGGGGAAATTCCTTTGAGGCGTACCGCGCCAACCTGTCCACCGGCCCTTACGACCGGGGCCGCTCCCGCCCGGTGGGCACCACGCCGGGCGGGACCAGCCCCTACGGCGCGGTGGATATGAGCGGCAACGTGTGGGAGTGGGTGGATGCCGACTACGCCCCCTACCCCGGCAGCACCGAAGGGGTGACCGCGTTTTCCGAAAACCCGCCGTTCAAGGTGATGCGCGGCCTGTCGTTCGAGGCGCTGGGGCATTTTCACGGGGATACCTACCAGAAGGTGGTGGCGATCTCCGCCCGCTCCTCGTTCCGGGGCTACGACAGCCCCAACGCCCGCCTGCGCGACGTTGGCTTCCGCTGCGCGGCGGATCTAAAGTAATCCCCCGTGCCCCCCAAAAAACGCGACCCGGAACGGCTGACCGGCCCGGTCGCGGAACCGCTGCAAAGCCCCGAACAGGCGGCGCACTTCGCGCGCGGCATCGACCTGTTCCATCAACAACACTACTGGCACGCCCATGAGGCATGGGAGTGTGCCTGGAAGCGGATGGGCAATGGCCCGGAGGACGACGCGGAGTTCGTGTTGCGCGGCCTGATCCAGCTTTGCGCCGCCCTGCACGCCCACAATCAGGGGCGGGAAACAGCGGCCCGGGCCAATCTGGACAAGGCGATCGAAAAGCTGGCGCGCTACCCGGGGGGCTTTTGGGGGGTGGATATTCCGGCGCTGGCGCAACGGATGGCCACGTCTGCACCGGGTGACCTGGCCGGGATGGCGCTCCCCTGACCTATACCGTGCGGCTGAACCGCTGCCCTGGTTTGGTGCCCAGGTATTCGTCAAAGGGCATGGCGATGTTGCGGATCAGCATGCGGCCCGCCGCCGTCACCTTGATGGTGCGGCCCTCCCGCACAATCAGGCCGTCGGCCTCGAATTCGGCGAACGGCTTGAGCGCCTTTTCAAAATGCCGGTCGAAGTCGATGCCGTACTCGGCCTCGAAATCCGCCGGGTGCAGCTCGAAATTGCACATCAGGCGGGTGATCACGTCGCGCCGCAGCAGGTCTTCCTCGCTCAGGATGATGCCGCGTTCCACCGGCAGGCGGCCCGCGTCGATGGCGGCGTAGTAGTCGCTGATCTTCTTCACGTTCTGGAAATAGCTGCGCCGCATCTGGCCGATGGCGGTGATGCCAAAGGCATACAGGTCGCACCCGGCGTGGGTGGTGTAACCCTGGAAGTTGCGGTACAGGGTGCCCTCCCGCTGGGCGATGGCGATCTCGTCGTCCGGCTTGGCGAAGTGATCCATGCCGATGAACTCATAGCCCGCCTCGTGGAAACGGTGGGAGATCATCTCGAAGATGTGCAGCTTCTCCTCCGGGGTCGGCAGGTCCTCCTCCCGGATCAGCACCTGATGCTTCTTGAGCCATGGCACATGGGCATAATTGAAGGTGGCGATGCGCTCCGGGTTCATGCGGATCACTTCCTCCACCGTGCGCACAAAGCGCTCGGTGGTCTGGAACGGCAGGCCGTAGATCAGGTCCACGTTGACCGACTTGTAGCCCAGTTCATGGCACCAGTCGATCACTTTCCAGGTCAGGTCCTCGGGCTGAATGCGGTTGACCGCCTTCTGCACCTCCGGGTCAAAATCCTGAATGCCCATGCTGGCGCGGTTGAAGCCGAACTCGTGCAAAGCCGCCAGCCGATCTCGGGTGCAATCGCGAGGGTCCAGCTCCACGCTGGCCTCCATGCTGTCCGAAATCTCGAAGCGGGAGTGCACGTGGCTCATGATGTCGCGGATCTGCTCCGCTTCCAGATAGGTGGGCGTGCCACCGCCCCAGTGCAACTGGGTGACCTTGCGCCCCTTGGCAATACGCTCCGCCACCATGTCCACCTCGCGCTTGAGGTAGTCCACGTAGGGCAGCGCCTTCTCCCGCTTCTGGGTGACCACCACGTTGCAGCCGCAATACCAGCACAGGGTGTCGCAGAACGGGATGTGGAAGTAAAGGGATAGGTCCCGGTCCGCCTCCTCCCGGTTGCTGCGGTCGATCTCGGCCAGATACTGGTCGGCGCCGAAGTCCTCGGAAAAGTGCGGCGCCGTGGGGTAGCTGGTGTAGCGCGGCCCCGGCTGGTCGTACTTGGCGATCAGTTCCCGGTTGATGACCACCGGGCCGCTGCCGCCACCGGGCAGGATCACCGGCGGCGTCATCCGCCGATCTCCGCCTGGGCGGCCTGGATAAAGGCCTTGGCGTGTTCCACCGGAATGTCCGGCAGAATGCCGTGCCCCAGGTTGGCGATGTGGCCCGGATCGTCGCCAAAAGCGGTCAGCATGGCGCGGGTGCGCTGGGCGATAACCTCCGGCGGGGCATACAGCACGCACGGGTCCATGTTGCCCTGGAAGGCCACCCGGTCACCCACGCGGCGGCGGGCCTCGGTCGGGTCGGTGGTCCAGTCCAGCCCCATCACGTCGCAGCCGGTGTCGGCAATGTCTTCCAGCCACTGACCGCCGCCCTTTACGAACACGATCACCGGCACCCGCTGGCCGTCCGGGCCCACTTTGGGCACGGCCTGCACGATGCGCTTGATGTAATTGAGCGAAAAGGCGCGGAAGTCCAGGGTGGACAGAATGCCTCCCCAGGTGTCGAAAATCTGCACCGCCTGGGCACCAGCGGCCACCTGTGCGGTCAGATAGGCGATCACGCTTTCGGTCACCCGCTCCAGCAGTTTGTGGGCGGATACCGGGTCGGCGTAGATCATCTTCTTGATGGTGGAAAAATTCTTGGAGCCGCCCCCTTCCACCATATAGGTGGCCAGGGTCCACGGCGAACCGGTGAAGCCGATCAGCGGTACGCGGCCGTTCAGTTCCTTGCGGATCAGGCGCAGGGCATCCATCACGTAGCGCAGTTCCACTTCCGGGTCCGGATCGGTCAGCTTGGCCACGTCGGCGGCGTTGCGGATCGGATTGGGGAAGTGCGGCCCCTCCCCTTCCAGAAACTGCAATTCCATGCCCATGGCCTCGGGAATCACCAGAATGTCCGAGAACAGGATGGCAGCATCCACGCCCATCAGGTCAATGGGCTGGAGGGTGACCTCACAGGCCAGTTCCGGGGTTTTGCACAGGTTCAAAAATCCACCTGCCCGGGCGCGGGTCGCGCGGTATTCGGGAAGGTAACGGCCGGCCTGACGCATCATCCAGACCGGGCGGCGCGGCACCGCCTGGCGCAGGCAGGCGCGCAAAAAAAGATGTTCGGTGGTCATGTTCTCGCTGTTGTTGGCGCACCCGCGGGCGCGGCCCCTTTCATCGGGCAATGCCCGGGCCCCCCGGACCCGGTGGATTAGAGGAAGTCCTCTTCTTCCTTAATGGTATCAAGAATCGTGTCGATGGTAATCAAAGCGACCGAAATCACGTTGGCCACCAGCGCCCCGATGGCCAGCCCCTTGGCCAGGGTGACTTCGCCGAAGCCGAAAAAGGCCACCATCGCCGGGATCAGGTGCAGGTCCGCCACCAGACTGGTGGCCATCAACTCCGCACCCAGGGTCTTGCGCGACCCCAGCTTGAGCAGCGTGGCGATCAGGCTCATGGCGACGGTGATTACCAGGTTGTACGGATCCCCGCCGTACACAAAGCTGGCGTTGCTGGTCAGCGCCATCAGGATGAAAAATATGGAGGCGACCTTACCCCAGTCCATGTTGCGTGCTCCTTACGCTTTGGGGGTGGCGCCGGTGGCCACCGCCTTTTCCTGAAGGGTTTCCGCCATGCGGTCCAACTGCTTGGGCGTGCCGATCACCATCAACGTGTCGCCCGGGCGAATGCGCTCCTCGGGGGACGGGTTGATATGCACCTTGCGCCCCTCGCGCTTGATGGCCACCACGTAGGCGCCAGTCCGTTTGCGCAGGTCGGAATCGCGGATGGTCTTGCCGGTGATGGGCATCTCCGCTTCCACCGACACCTCGCGGATGTCCAGTTCGGTGTACTCGCCGAACGCCACCTGCTCCAGAATGCTGCGGGCGCCCAGGGTCGGCGGGCGCAGGGCCAGGGAGCCGATGCGGGTTCCGATCAGATTGTCCGGGCTGATCACGTAATCGGCCCCCACCCGCTCCAGACGCGCCTTGGATTCGGCATCGGAGCAGGTGCTGACGATAAACAGGTCGCGCCCGGTGGCGTCTTCCACAATGCGGCCGGTCACCACCACGGTGATGTTGTCCGAATCGTTCTTGAACGTGGTGATGATGCCGCGCGCCTGCCCCACCGCCGCCTTGCGGTAGCTCTCGTGCTTGAAATAGTCGCCCTGGATGAAGAACTCGATGTTGTCCTGCTTCAGTTTGCGCAACCGGTTGGCCTCGGCCTCGATCACCACAAAATCCACCCCGCGCCGCTTGAACACCGAGGCCAGCTCCTGGGAGATGGCGGTGTAGCCAACGATAATGTAGTGGTCGGTGAACTGTCTGATGCGTGCTTCCATGGTCTGGATCCGGAACAGGCCGAACATGTCGCGCCGGGTAATCACCTCGACGAACACACCGACGGAGTAGGTGAACACCGCGAAGCCGCCGAAGATCAGCCCCATGGTGAAAATGCGCCCCGCGTTGGACAGCGGGTGTATCTCGCCGAAGCCGACGGTGGCCACCGAGATCACCGTCATGTACAGGGCGTCCACAAACGGGAAGCCGTCGATCGCCATAAATCCCATGGTGCCGACCAGCAGCAGCAGGATGGTGAGGATTAATGGCGGCCGCAGACGCGCCAAGGCGTCAAAGAAGTCCCCCTGATTTTTCTCCGGAGAACTTCTCACTGGGCGGCTCCCATGTCAGGGTGCTCCCGTGTCATTGGTCGGGAATTCTACGCCCCCCGCGCCGCGTGTCAAGCGGCGCGGCAAAAAGCCCCCCGGGGGCCGACTTCCGGCCCCCGGGGAACAGAGCTACTTGGATCCGGCCGGCAGGCCACGCACACTGGTAAACACGTGCGAGGCCTTCTTGCCCGGGCGGATGTAGGGGATGCAGTTCTGCACCGCGATGGAAGCGTCCGCAAACCCGGTGAGGATCAGCTTGATCTTCTGCGGGTAGGAGGCGATATCGCCCACCGCGAACACGCCCGGAATGTTGGTCTGCATGTCGGCTTCCACCTTGATGGCGGAGTCCTCGAAACGCAGGTCCCACTTCACGATCGGCCCCAGGTCATTCTTGAACCCGAGCAGGCACAGCAGACGGTCGCACTTGAGGTTGAGCTCCTCGCCGTCCTTGTTCTCCACCGTGACGCTGGTCACGTGGCCGTTGCCGTCCACGTCCATGGTCTTGAAGTTGTAAGGGGTGATGATGTTCACGGTCCCCTTCTCGGCCATGTCGCGCATGACGGAAACGCTGTGGCCGGCGGCGCGGAACTCGTTGCGGCGGTGCACCACGTGCAGGGATTTGGCGGCCTCGCCCAGGCCCATCACCCAGTCCACGGCCGAATCACCACCACCCAGGATGACCACGTCCTTGCCGGCAAACACCGACTTGTCGCGCACGGCGGTGTAGACGCCCTTGTCCTCGCCGTGTTTGGCGAACAGGTCCTCGTCCGGCACGCGCGGGGTGAAGGCGCCGATGCCGGCGGCAATGACCACCGAACGGGAGTAGAACACGTTGCCCGCGCTGGTGGTGACGGCCAGGATGCGGTTCTTCAGGCGCTGCACGTCGACCACGGTCTCGTTCAGGTGAATCTCCGGCTTGAACTGCTGGGCCTGCTCGTGCAGCCGGTCCACCAGTTCCTTGGCGGTAACCTTGGGGAAGCCGGGAACGTCGTAGATGACCTTTTCCGGATACAGGGCGGTGAGCTGGCCGCCCACCTGCGGCATGCTGTCGATCACCCGGCAGTTGGCCTCCTGGACACCGGCGGAAAACACGGTGAACAGGCCCGCGGGGCCAGCGCCAACCACGGTGATGTCTTTAATCTGGTCCGCGGTAAGAACCTCGCCGCTCTCCAGGGTCAGGTCGTCGTCGTGCTCGGACATGGTTTCCTCGCTTTTTTTAACAGGTAAACAGGCCAGGGAATCAGTTTCCCCCGTAACGGTGCGGGCCGGGAACGGCGTTTTGTTTCTGCAAACCAAAAACACACGGATCGGTCGACGCAACTCGGTTGGGGTCGAAAATTAGACCAGTTTTGGGAGCCGCCTGTCAATGCCCTTCGGTTCGGCCTATAATCGGCCGGTTTTCAATCCTGTCGCCGTTACCTGCCGCGAGGAAGCCGCCCTGTGAGTTCGCCCGCCCCCATCCGCATCGCCCTGGCCCAGATCAACGCCACCGTGGGGGCCATGTCCGCCAATGCGGACCGCATCGTGGCGCGCATCGACGAGGCCAGGCGGGCCGGTGCCCACCTGGTGGCGTTTCCGGAACTGGCGGTGTGCGGGTATCCGCCGGAGGATCTGCTGTTCCACCCGCGCTTCGTGGACGAAAACCGCGCCGCGCTGGACCGGATCGCCGCCGCCTGTGACGGCATTCACGCGGTGGTGGGGTTCGTGGACCGGGCGGCCAACCACCTGTACAACGCGGCGGCGGTGCTGGGAGGCGGCCGGGTGGCCCATGTCTATCACAAGGCGCACCTGCCCAACTACGGCGTATTCGACGAGCAGCGCTACTTCACACCCGGCGGCGAGGCCCCGGTGTTCCGTCTGGGGCAGGCCCTGTTCGGCATCAACGTATGCGAGGACATCTGGATTGCCGATGGGCCCGCCCGCGCGCAGGGGCGGGCGGGAGCGCGCCTGATCCTGAACATCAACGCCTCCCCCTACCACGCGGGAAGGCGGGAGGAACGGGAGCAGATGCTGCGGGAACGGGCCGGCGAGTGCGGCGCCACCATCTGTTACACCAATCTGGTGGGCGGTCAGGACGAACTGGTGTTCGACGGCCAGAGCCTGGTGGTCACCCCGGACGGCACGGTGCTCGCTCACGGCCCGGCGTTCGAGGAGGCCCTGCTGCTGATCGATCTGCCCGCCAGCGGGGGGGAATCCGCCCCCGCGGATGCGGTGGTGCTGTCCGATTCCCCCCTGCCCACATCCAAAACACCGGTGCAAACCGCCCACGACGCGCCCCTGTCGCGTCTGGAGGAAATCCGCCGCGCCCTGCTGCTGGGCATCCGCGACTACTTCGCCAAAAACGGTTTTGAAAAGGCGCTGATCGGCCTGTCGGGCGGTGTGGATTCCGCGCTGGTGGCGGTGTTGGCGGCGGAAGCCCTGGGGGCGGAGAACGTCACCTGCGTGTTCATGCCGTCCCGCTATTCGGCGGACGAATCCCGCACCGATGCGATGCAACTGGCCCGTAATCTGGGGGTGACCTGCCACGAAATCGGCATCGAAGGGCTGTTTTCGGCCTACCTGGACACCCTGTCCCCCCTGTTCGGCGACCGGCCGCCCAACGAGGCGGAGGAGAACCTTCAGGCCCGCGTACGCGGCAACCTGCTGATGGGGCTGTCCAACAAGTTCGGCTGGCTGGTGCTGACCACCGGCAACAAGAGCGAGATGGCGGTGGGATACGCCACCCTGTACGGCGACATGGCGGGCGGCTTTGCCGTGATCAAGGACCTGCCCAAGGTGCTGGTCTACGACCTGTCCCGCCACATCAACCAGACGGCGGACCGGCCGGTGATTCCCCAAAACATCCTTACCCGTGAACCGTCCGCCGAGCTGCGGGCCGACCAGAAGGACAGCGATTCCCTGCCCCCCTACGAGGTGCTGGACCCGATCCTGGAGGCGTACGTGGAGAAAAACCGCCCGGTGGACGAGATTGCCGCCCTCGGGTTCGACGCCACCACGGTGCGCCGGGTCATCGGGCTGGTGGACCGGGCGGAATACAAGCGGCGGCAAGCCCCGCCGGGCATCCGCATCACCCCCCGCGCCTTCGGCCGCGACCGGCGCATGCCGATCACCAACCGGTTTCGGGAATAAACGGGCGCTTTCCTTCAGGTTCCGGTCCCTTGTGCCGATGGGGGATGTTAACGCCCCTGGCAACGGGGGTGCTATGTTTGTCATAGCTTCGGGACGCACCCAGATGCCGCCCAAACCCCATACCGCCCCCCTGCCCGTCACCACCCGCATCGGGCAACTTCCCCCCACCTGGGATCATTCCGCCGTGTTCTTTGCGGACCTGTACGCCATCTTCTATGGCGAACCGGAAAAGACCCGCGAACTGCAACGCAGCGTTAGCGGATTTTTCGGCTACGGCGGGCGGCTGATCCCCATGCTCGACCTGCTCTATCGGGGCAGCGGCAACGTGCTGATCCTGCACCAGGAACCGGAACCCGCCACCCTGGACTATTTTCGCCGCCTGGGGTTATCGCTGCCGCAGATCGAAATCCTGGATCACACCCGCTTTCCCACTTTTCTGGACGGCATTCGCGGACGGCCCGATCTGGTCAAATCCCTCGGCGGCCACCCGGCGGAGGTGATCGACGGCTACGTCACCGACCGGCACCTGGAATACATCGCCCTGGACCTGAACAAGCCATTGGTCAACAGCTACAGGCAGGGGCGCGACGCCAACAACAAGGTGCTCCTCCACCGCTTTCTGGCCCAGGCGGGCATGCCCATGTTCGACGGCGGCGAATTCTGCCCGGGCGACGGCTTTGACGACATCATCCGCATGCTTTCCGACATGGGCTACGGCCGCGCCGTGGTGCGCTCGTCACTGGGCGCCTCCGGCTTTGGCGTGGCCACCCTGGACCTGGACGTGGACTTCGACGCCGGGCTGCCCGGCCACCTGATGGACGAATCGTGCGTGCTGGTACAAGGTTGGGTGGAGCCGGGGCGGCTGGGCATCACCCGTGTTTCCTCCCCCAGCGTGCAGTTCTTCATCGGCGATCACGGCATCGAACTGTTCGACCTGACCGGGCAACTGCTCAAGGACGCCAGCGTGCACGAAGGCAACATCACCCCACCGGTGGACCTGCCCGGGGATCCCGGTGTGGTGGACGAGATTCTGGAGCAGTCGCGGCGGGTGGTGACCTGGGTGGCGGGCACCGGTTACCGGGGCACCGGCAGCATCGATTTCCTGGTCTATTCGCAAACGAAAAAGACCCGCGTGGTGGTGTGCGAGGTCAACGCCCGCGTTACCGGCGCCACCTACCCGTCGCTGCTGGCGCGCCATTTTCGTCCGGGACGGGCGTGGCTGATGCGCAACTTCGGCTTCGAGCCTGTATCCGCCGCCACCGGATTGCTGGAGCGGCTGGAGCGTTCCGGCCTGCTGTATCTGCCGGGCAACCGGGAAGGGGTGCTGCCGATCAACTGCATTCCGGACGAAAACGGGCGTATCATCAAGGCGCAATTGCTGTTTTTGGCCGACACACCGGAACGCTGCCTGGACATGATCGACACCTGCCAACAAACCCTTCCCGACGCCCGTCACGATGAGCGAGATTGAGGCCCGCCTCGTCGATCTGCTGAAGGACCTGATTCTGGTCCGCTCCACCGACGACAACCCGGAAGGGCTGCACCACGCCCTGCGGCTGATCCGCAGCCATATCGAGGACATTCCCGGCATCCGCGTGGAAAACCACGAGTCGAACGGCCTGCCGTCCTTCGTGGCCCTGCCCGCCAGCGTGGCCCGGGCCGACGTGCTGCTGGTGGCCCACACGGACGTGGTGGAGGGTCCGTCGGAGCACTTTTATCCGGTGGTGGAGGAAGGCCGTCTGTACGGGCGCGGCGCGGGCGACATGAAGGGGCAGATCTCCATTCTGGTGGCCCTCATGCGCGACATTCTCACCGCCAACCCGGACGCCCCGCTGGGGCTGATGATCACCACCGACGAGGAGTCCGGCGGTGAAAACGGCACCGGCTACCTGCTGGAAGAGGCCGGATACCGCTGCAACACGGCCATCATCCCCGACTCGGGCCGGTTGAACGAGATCGTGGTGGTGGAAAAGGGGCTGATCAACGGGCGCATCGTGTCCCGTGGCCGCTCCGGGCACAGTTCCCGCCCGTGGAATGCCGACAACGCGGTCCACCGGCTGATGGAAAACCTGTTCAACGTGCGCGCCCATTTTGAAAAGCTGGCGGCGGAAAACCACGAGGCCCACTGGCACCCCACCCTGTCCGCCAACATCCTGCACACGGACAACCACACCCACAACCTGATTCCCGACATGGCCAGCGCCACCGTGGACCTGCGCTACACGGAGCACTACACCTCCCAGGCAATGATCGACATGGTGCGCGGCCTGCTGGACGCGGACACCCGCTTCGAGGTGGACATCACCGCCGAGCCGCTGCATACGGAAGCCGACCCGCGTTTTTTAAAGATCACCGAGGAGATCACCGGCCAACCGGCGGTCACCAAAAAGGAGCACGGCGGCTCCGACGGGCGCTACTTCACCCGCCACGGCATCCCGGTGCTCATGTCCCGCCCCGAGGTGGGAGGGTTGCACTCCAACCGGGAGTGGATCGACATTGAATCCATGGGCACGCACTACCGGATTCTGGACCGGTATCTGCGGGAACGATTTGGGATGGAGCCCTGAACAAACCCTCTTGACCGGCCTCCCCATCCCCGCCACCATACGGGCCTTCGATTCCCTGACCTCTCCACACGGCCCGCCATGACCCCTTCCGACACCTATCAACTGATCGACTCCGGCGACGGCCGCAAGCTGGAACAGGTGGGGCCGCATCTGCTGGTGCGCCCCGCCGCCCAGGCCGTGTGGCGGCCACGCCTGCCCAAGGGGCGGTGGAAGGCCGCCGATGCCGTGTTCGTGCGCGAGGGCGAGGGGGACATGTCGTGGACCGCCAGAAAGCCGCTGCCCGACCAGTGGGCCATCGAACTGGCCGGAGCCACCTTCCGCATCAAGACCACCGGCTTCGGGCATCTGGGGCTGTTCGCCGAACAGCAGGGCAACTGGGCATGGATCCGCGAGCAGGTCAAAACCCTCGCCGGTCGAACCCAACGACCGCCCTCGGTGCTGAACATGTTCGCCTACACCGGCGGCAGCACCCTGGCCGCCCTGGCCGCCGGGGCCGAGGTGACCCATCTGGACGCCAGCCGGGGCATTGTGGACTGGGCGCGGGAAAACGCCGCCCTTTCCGGCCTGGCCGACGCCCCGTGCCGCTGGATGGTGGACGACGTGCGCAAATTCGTGCAGCGGGAACTGCGCCGCGAGCGCGTGTATGACGGCATCATCCTCGATCCCCCCAGCTTCGGGCGCGGCAGCAAGGGGCAGGTGTGGAAGATCGAGGAGCATCTGGCTCCCCTGCTGGCCGACTGCCGGGCGCTGATGGGCGCAGCGCCCGGATTCGTGCTGCTCAGCGCCCACACCCCCGGCTTTTCACCCATCGCCCTGCAAAACATGCTGGCGGACGCCATGCCCGAAGGGCGCATGACCTGCGGCGAAATGACCATCGCCGAAGCGGAAGGGGGCCGTCTGCTCCCCTCCGGCACCTGGGCGCGCTGGAGCGGCGCATGATCACCAGCGCCACCAATCCGAAGGTGAAGGCCGTGGTCAAACTGCGCACCGCGCGGGAACGGGCGCGCACCGGGCACATTCTGATCGACGGTGCCCGCGCCGTGGCCATGACCGAGGGCCGGGGCATGACCCTGATCGAGGCGTTCTGGTGCCCCCAGGAGGCCTCTCAGGAGGAACACGATCTGGCGCAGCGCCTGGCGGAGGCGGACATTCCGGTGCAGCCGGTGGCCCCCGGCGCGTTCAAGAAAATGGCCTACGGGGACGGGCCGGACCGGCTGCTGGTGGTGGCCGAGCGCCCCGCCACCGCGCTGGACGCCCTGTCCCCGCCGGACCCGGCCTTGGTGCTGGTGGTGGAGGGGGTCGAAAAGCCGGGCAACCTGGGCGCCCTGCTGCGCACGGCGGACGCGGCGGGGGCGCATGGGGTGATCGTGTGCGATCCCGCCTGCGACCCCTACGGCCCCAACGTGGTGCGGGCCAGCCGGGGCACCGTGTTTTCGGTTCCCATGGCGGTGGCCGGTGCGGAGGAAATCGTACCGTGGCTGCACAAAAACGGTATTGTACTGATTGCCGCCACGCCGGACGGCACGGTGCCTTACACCAAAGCGGCCCTGGATCAACCGTGCGCCATCGCCCTGGGCGCGGAGCACGCCGGGGTGTCGGAGGTGCTCCGGGCCGCCGCTGCCCAGCGGGTGAGCCTGCCCATGCGCGGCGCGGCCGACTCGCTGAATGTTTCCGTCACCGGGGCGGTGCTGCTCTACGAGGCGCTGCGCCGCCGAGATGAAAGGGATTCCCGATGAAACGCTCCACCGCCCTGCTCTCCCTGCTGCTGGTTACCGCCTGCGCTTCCTCCGACCCGTTCCAGATGGATCAGGCGGTGGTGGCGGAACAGTCCACCTGGATGGCGGCGGCGGTGGAGGCGGGAGACCCCAACGCGATCCGCGAAAAAATTCTGTTCGGGAACATGTTTCACCCGGAGGTCATGGCCGACGGCCTGATGCGGGCGGCGGAAAAGGGCGACGTGCCGGTGGCCGAGGCGCTGCTACAGTCCGGCGCCCCGCTGGAGGGGTGGAGCGAGGACGGCCTCACCCCGCTGATGGTGGCCGCCGCCGGAGGGCACGACAAGGCGGTGAGCTACCTGATCTCCCGTGGCGCCAACGCGCGCCTGTCGGACGTGGACGGCCTCACCCCGCTGCACTATGTCTCCGGCGCCAAGGGGTACGACGCCGCGTCCGGCCCGGAGCCGCGCATGCGGGTGATCGCGCGCCTGATCAAGGCCGGGGGGCCCATCGACGCGGCGGACAAGAGCGGCCGCACGCCGCTGCACCATGCGGTGGCCACGGGGGATGTGGAACTGGTCCGGGCCCTGCTGGCCGCCGGTGCCTCGCCGCAGGCCGCCGACAAGGAAAAAATCACCCCCGCCGCGCTGGCAGTGGAGAGCGGGGCCCCCGCCCTCATCGCCCTGTTCGCCTCCGCCCCGGAATCCGCGGCCGCCGCACCGTAGGCGCCGCTTGACACCTTCGCCCGGCGCTTTTATTGTCGCGGGTCTAACCCCTTCTTTTTCACCTGGAGCACCATGGCTGGCATCTTCAAGGCTTATGACATTCGCGGCACCGTCCCCGACCCCCTCAACCCGGAACTGGCCCACCTGATCGGCCGGGCGCTGGGCGAATGGCTCAAGACCGGCACCGTGCTGGTCACCCACGACATGCGCACCCACTCGCCGGAAATGTCCGACCGGCTGATCCAGGGCCTGCGCGAGGCCGGGCGCGACGTGCTGTTCGTGGGCATGGGCGCCACGCCCATGAACTACTGGGCCAACGTGCACTATGGCGCCGACGCCAGCGTGAGCGTCACCGCCTCCCACAACGCCGGACACTACAACGGGTTCAAAATCAGCCTGTCCCAGGCCCGCCCGGTGGGCTACGACACCGGCATCGGCGAGATCGAGAAACTGGTCCTCCAGTGGCAGAAGGACGGCGCCCCCGCCCCGCGCCAGATGGGCTCGCTGACCGTGGAGGAAAACGCGCTGGATGCCTATATGGACGCCATGGACGCCCATCTGGCCCCCATCACCCGGCCGCTGAAAATTGCCGTGGACTGCGCCAACGGCATGGGCGGCCACTTCATACACAAATTCTTCGAGCGCCATCCGGAACTGACCGCCGTGCCCCTGTACTGGGATCTGGACGGCACCTTCCCCAACCACGAGGCGGACCCGCTCAAGGCCGAGAACATGGAGGACGTGCAGGCCGCCGTGAAAAAACACGGCTGCGACGTGGGCGCGGCCTTCGACGGCGACGCGGACCGCTGCATGTTCACCGACGAAAAGGGCGCCATCATCTCCAGTGACCTGCTCATCGGCCTGCTGGCGGAGGGGGTGCTGGGCAAGCACCCCGGCTGCCCGATCATTTACGACATCCGCAGTTCCCGCGCGGTGCCGGAGCGCATCCGCGAACTGGGCGGCGAGCCGGTGCGCGGGCGCGTGGGGCACGCCTTCATGAAGGCGCTGATGCGTGAAAAGGGCGGAAAATTCGGCGGCGAGCTGTCCGGGCACTACTACTTTGCCGATCTGGCCAATACCGACTCGGGCCTGATGGCGCTGATTCAGGTAATCAACCGCATGCAGGCCCACGCGGCGCCGCTTTCGGCCCAGATGACCCCCCTGCACCGGTACCACGCCACCGGCGAGATCAACTTCCGGGTGCCCGCCGTGGGCCCGGTGCTGGCCGAGGTGGAATCCCGTTTCGCGGCTTCCGGCGGAACGCTGGACAAGCTGGACGGCCTGACGGTGGACTTTGACGACTGGTGGTTCAACCTGCGCCCCAGCAACACCGAGCCCCTGCTGCGCCTGAACCTGGAAGCGGACACCCCGCAAAACCGGGAGCAGCGCCTGGCCGAGGTGGCGGGCATGATCCGCGAACTCGGAGGGCAATAGGCCGGCGCGATGAGTGTCGTCGACCTTGCCGCCGTTCTGATCACCCTGTCGGCGCTGCTCGGGTATGTCAATTACCGTTTTTTAAAACTGCCATCCACCATCGGCCTGATGGTGACGGCGCTGGCCGCGTCCCTGCTGGTGGTGGCGGCGGACCGGGCCTTTCCCGCCCTGCACCTGGCGGCGGAGGTAGCCGGTTTCGTGGGCGAAATCGACTTCAACCGCGCCCTGATGGAGGGCATGCTCGGCGTGCTGCTGTTTGCCGGGGCCCTGCACGTGGACCTGGGCGATCTGCTGCACCGCAAACGCGCCATCGGCGTGCTGGCCACGCTGGGGGTGGTGATTTCCACCGTGGCCGTGGCGGGGCTGATCTATCCGGTGTTTCACCTGCTGGGGCTGGAGGTGCCGTTCCTGCACTGCCTGCTGTTCGGCGCGCTGATCTCCCCCACCGACCCCATCGCCGTGCTGGGCATTTTGAAAACCGCCGGGGCCTCCCGGGGGCTGACGGCCAAGATCACCGGCGAATCCCTGTTCAACGACGGCGTGGGGGTGGTGGTGTTCACCGCGCTGGTGGCCATCGCCTTTGGCGGCGGGCATGGCGAGATCGGCGCGGGGGGAATCACCCTCCTGTTTTTGGAGGAGGTGGCCGGGGGCGTCCTGCTCGGTCTGGCCGCCGGGTATGCCGCCTATCGGCTGATCAAGGGGGTGGACGACTATCCGCTGGAGGTGATCATCACCCTGGCGCTGGTGTTGGGAATTTCGTCCCTGGCCACCGCCATTCACGTTTCCGGGCCGCTGGCGGTGGTGGTGGCGGGGCTGTTCATCGGCAACCACGGCACCCGCTTTGCCATGAGCGAAAAGACCGCCCACCACGTGCACACCTTCTGGACCCTGAATGACGAGATTTTAAACGCGGTGCTGTTCCTGCTGATCGGGCTGGAGGTGTTTGCCGTGACCCTGTCCGGCCCGCACCTGCTGGCGGGGCTGCTGGCGATCCCGGTGTGCCTGCTGGCGCGTTTTGCCAGCGTGGGCATTCCGGTAACCGCCCTGCGTGCGGTGGGCACCGAGTTTTCCCACGGCGCGGTGCGGATCATGACCTGGGCGGGGCTGAAGGGGGGCGTGTCGGTGGCGCTGGTGCTGTCGCTGCCGCCGTTTCCCCACAAGGGGGTGCTGGTGGCGTGCACCTACATGGTGGTGCTGTTTTCCATCATCGTGCAGGGCCTCACCGTGGCCCGCGCCGTTCACCGCCTGACCCGGCAGGCCGCGTGAGGCCCCCGGTCATCGGCGTGATGGGCCCCGGACAGGGAGCCGACGCCGCCACGCTGGAAAATGCCGGACAACTGGGAAGGCTGATCGCCGAAGCCGGCTGGGTATTGCTCACCGGCGGCCAGGCCGTGGGCGTGATGGACGCCGCCAGCCGTGCCGCGCGCGACGCGGGCGGGCTGGTGATCGGCGTGCTGCCGCAGGACCACGCGCAAAACGCCTCGGACGGCGTGACGGTCGCCATCGTGACCGGCATGGGCAGCGCCCGCAACAACATCAACGTGCTGTCCAGCGACGTGGTGATCGCCTGCGGCATGGGGCCGGGCACCGCGTCGGAGGTGGCGCTGGCCATTAAGGCGGGCAAGCCGGTCATTTTGTTAGGGTGCGGGGCGGGGGCGGAGGGGTTGTTTAACAAAATGTCAGTGGATAAGGTGGAAGCAACAGAAACACCAGATAAAGCGCTGGAGATAGCAGGAGAGCTGCTGTGAGAGATTTGGAATACAAGGTGACGTGCTCAACGTAAGGGGAAATTGATGAGTTGGCTTCTTTTCATGGACGAAAGCGGGCACGATCACAAGACTATGCCCTACGAGGTGCGTGGAGGCATTGCACTGCACTCAGGAAAGCTGTGGCCTTTCGTTCAGGAGATGCAACGCTTGGAGTTAGACTCATTTGGTGCACAATTGACGCAGTACCGAAAGGAGCTAAAAGGCTGTAAATTACTGGATAAAGACCGGTTCAAGTGGGCAGGACAAGGACCAAACATGGAGCCAGAAACGCGCCGAAAACATTGCCGTGGATTTCTGACTAAAGGGTTGGAGAAGAAGACTCCTACCCGCAATGAATTCACCGCCTACGGCCAAGCCTGCGTTAATATGGCGACCGGAATATTTGAAACTCTTAAGACTCATGATGCGAAACTATTTGCTGCTGCCATTCCATGCAACGCAAGGAAGCCAGACAAACCGGAGTTAGATGAAATCCTACGCAAGGACCACGTTTTTCTATTGGAGCGCTTCTACTATTTTCTTGAAGCGAAACAGGAGCACGGCCTGCTCGTCATGGATGAAGTAGAAAAAGCAGAGGATAGACGCTTTGTCCGCCGGATGGAGAAGTACTTCATAGAAACCGCTACGGGACGCTATCGGGCCTCGTGGATTGTCCCGTCCCCCTTCTTTGTTTCATCTGACATGGCTTATCCGGTACAAGCTGCAGATCTGTGTATCTATTGCGTCAACTGGGGATTCAGAACGCCTAAGACAGGCATGGATGCCCCTGTCCGTAAAGAGATTGTCGAACGATTTCGCCCGTGGATGAGCGATTTGCAATTTGTTGGAGAAGGTTATAAAGGAGGGCGCGTGTACCAGACCTATGGCGTGGTGTACATCCCAGACCCCTACACACCGAGGAAATAAAAAAGGAGGCAATGCTGTCGAAGCCACCCAAAAGCAACCTCTAAGCCGAGCCTCCACCTATAATATCGGTGGGAAACCCGGGAGAGTCAAGGCAAATCAGGGGAAACAGGGGAAAATCCATTGAAACCGCCACTGAATAAAACATAGACATTCACCTGACACCCTCACCCCCACTCCCGCCACCCCCCCAGCACCGGAAAATACAGCCCCATCCGGATCGGCCTGTTAACCTCCCCCTCCATCTCCCCCACAATCCGCGCGTACTCCTCCAGCTGCGGCGAATAGCGGCGCTGCTCCTCATCTAAAAACGCCTCCACCTGCCCGCCCCCGTGGCCGCCGGTCTTGAAATCGACGATCCAGCGCACCCCGTCGGCGGGGTTTACAAATACGCGGTCGATCACCCGATGCACCACGCGGCCGTCCACCACCCCGGCCACGGCGTATTCGGAACGGGCCCCGGCGTGGTCGGTCAGCAGCCAGCGGCCCCGCTCGTCGGACAGGGTGCGGATCAGCACCCGTTCCACCCGCTCCGCCGCGTTATCCAGTTCATCCGGGGCCATGCCCAGGCCGCTTAGCGCCGCGCGCCAACGGGGGCGGGAGTCGCGCACCCGCTCCGAATTCCAGCGGCCCAGCCCGTCGGCGGCGATCTTCTGCAACCCCCGGTGCGCCACCGTACCCACCGCACGGGCCTGTTCGCCCGCCCAGGTAAAGGACGGGGCGTATTCGTCCACCGCCGGAGCCGGGAGCATCTCCCCCACTGGCGGGGCCGGGTCCGGGGGGCGGTAGTCCACCGGCAGGCGGCGGATGGGCAACGGCTCCGGGCGGGCGGTTTCGGCCTCGGGTTCCGCCTCGGGCGGCTCCAGCGCGTAAAATGCGTTCGCCACCACCGGCCACAGGCGCGAAAGCAGGGAGCGGGAATCGGCGGACCATTCCTCCTTTTTAAGGGTGGCGTGGCCGATCAGGTGCAGGCGGCGCACGGCGCGGGTGGCGGCCACGTACAGCAGCCGCCCGGTTTCGTGGTGGGCACGCTCCTTTTCGGTGCGCCGCACCCACTGGTACACCGCGTCCTTTTCGCCACTGGCCTCCCCCACCGGGGCCAGAATCAGGTCGCTCACCCCCTCCTGGCCACGCACCGGGCGCTCCATCCATCCCAGCAGGGCCGGTTTGTCGGACTGGGTTTGACGCCCCAGACCGGGCAGGATCACCGTGTCCCACTCCAGCCCCTTGGCCTTGTGCACGGTCATCACCTCCACCCGCGCCCCGGCGGGGGATTCCGCATACAGGTCCGCCGCGGCCTGCTCCAGTTCCGCCGCCGTGGGCGGGGGGCCGCCGTCGTCCAGCCCGTCCAGCAACGCCAGAAAACGGTCCGCGTGGCGCAGGCTGTCCGCGTCGTAACAGGCCGGTCCCCCCAGCCGCACCCAGGCGGTTTCCACCCGCCCGGACAGGCGTCCCGCCCCCCGCCGCTGCAACCCCTCGAGCAGCACCGGGGCCACCCGTTGCAGCCGCGTGCGCCCGTCGTCCGACACGCCATCGGGCAGGGTTTTCAGCCGTTCGCCGATGGTCCCCTCCCCGCCTCCCACCGCCAGCAGATCGGCCAGGGTCAGCCCACACCAGGGGGCCCGCAGCACCGCCAGCCAGGCAATGCGGTCCGCCGGATGCTCCAGGGCGCGGGTGAGGGCCACCAGATCGCGCACCACGGGAGTGTCGGCCAGCGGGTCGATGTCCACCGCCCGATAGGCGATGCCCGCCTCGGTGAGGGCGGGCAAAATCTCCGTCAGATGGCTGCGCGCGCGCACCAGAATGGCCACCTTCCCCTGCTCCGTTTCGGCCAGCGCTTCGGCGGTGGCGGCGGCGGCGATGGCGGCCTCCGTTTGCGGGTCTTTTCCGGCCAGCGCGTGCACCTCCACCCCGGCGCCAGGGGCATCCCCGTGCACCGCGTGGGACGGCTCATAGGTGACCGCGCCCCGGGCAATGTCCTCCCGCTTCGGCATCACGTGGGGGAAGGCGGTGTTCACCCACGCCACCACCGGCGCGTGGGAGCGGAAATTGGTGGAAAGATACAGCGGCTCCAGCGGCACGCTCCCCACCCCCCAGTTGCGCGCCCGCAGGTAAAGCCCCACCTGGGCATCGCGAAAGCGATAAATGGACTGCATGGGGTCGCCCACCAGGAACAGGGTGCGGCCGTCAAAGGGCTCCCACCCGGCGGTGAGGCGGGTGAGCAGGTCGAACTGCCCGTAAGAGGTGTCCTGAAACTCGTCCACCAGAATGTGGCGGATGGCCACATCCAGCGCCAGCGCCAGATCGGTGGGGGCGTCCTCCGGCCCCAGCGCCAACCGCGCCCCGGCGGCCACCTCGGCAAAGTCGCCCGTGCGCCGCTCCGAAAACACCCCGCGCAACTCCCCGGCGGCGGTGAACAGCACCCGGCGCAAGTCCAGCAGGGACTCCCGGTGCGCCGCCACCGCCTGCGGGTCCGGCAGGGCGCGAATCTCGTCCAGCACCGCCACCAGCCCCGGCTCGGCGCCCAGTTCCTTCAGCAGGGCCACCATGCCGGCCTTTTGCTCCTTGCCCACTGGCCCGGCGGGAAAGCCGTCGGCCACGCTGACCGTCTTGCGCGGACTGCCGTTCTTGGTGAGCAGCATGTCCGCCAGCGCCCGCCAGCGGGGCAGGTCGTCCGGGTTCGCGGAAAAGCGGAACCCCGTGCCGATGGCCGCCGCCACCGACCCCTCCGGGGCGCCCCCGGCGGCGTAATCCAGAAGCGGCGCCAGGTCCCCGCTCCAGCGGGAAAAGGCGGTTTGCGCATCGGCCAGGGTGTCCGCCACCACCCGGCGGACGCCATCGGCCAGGGCCTCGATCAGGGTGTCGTCGTCCACGCTCAGGTGCAGGTGGCGCAGCCACTGGTCCCGGCGGGCGAGCATTTCGGCCAGCAGGTTCGCGGACTGATCGGCACTGCCGTCCAGAATGGCCAGCAGGGACGCCACCGGTGGGCCGTGATCCGGGTCCTCCAGCCGGTTCAGCAGGCGGAACGCCGCCTCCCGGTGCAGTTCACCGGCGTTTTCCGCCACGCCGATGCCGCCGCCCAACTCCGAAAGGAACGGCAGCCGCCGCACCAGCCCCAGGCAGAAGGCGTCGAAGGTCTGCACCTGCAGGCGGCCGGGATTGTCACGCAGGTTCCAGCCCATCTCCCCATCCCGCGCCAGGGCGGCGCGGGCCAGTTCCCAGGTCTGCCGCTTATAGGACTCCGTTGGCGGCTCCCCGGCCGCCGCATTCAGTTCCGCCAGCAGGCGTTCGGCCATCTCCCCCGCCGCCTTGCGGGTGAAGGTGATGGCCACGATCTCCTCCGGCTGGCGGGCGGTGGCCAGCAGGGTCAGCACCCGCTGGATCAGCAGGCCGGTTTTGCCGGAACCCGCCGGGGCCTGCACGATGAACGAGCGCTCCGGGTCCAGCGCCGCTTCCCGCGCGTCGGCATCCGGCAGGTGGCTGTCAGTCAACGGCATCGTCGCCTCCCCGCTCCTGATAGCGGCACAGGGGGGTCAGGCCGCAGTAGTTGCACGAGGTGTCGCCGTCCAGCGGGTCCACCGCCGCATCGCCCCTCACAAACGCCGTGGCCAATCCCTCCAGCGCACTCCGCCACTGCGCCAGCAGATCCCCAAATCCGTATTCGCCGGGCATGGCGTCTTTGGATTTGTTGGGGGGCAGAATGTCCGGGGCCGCCGCCACTCCGTCGTATCGCAGGTCGCCCCGTTTCAACCGCGCAAAGGCCACCGCCGCCGGGGCTCCCTCGGGGCGGGTGAGGGCATACAGGGGCAACTGCGGGGCGCGCGGGCGCTCGCCCTCCCAGTCCTTGCGACGGCCATTGGTGATGCCGGTCTTGTAGTCGATCAGCACCTCGCGCCCATCCGGCAGCCGGTCGATGCGGTCCAGCCGCATGTTCACCGGCACCCCGCCGATGGTGGCGAGGGTGTCCACCTCCGTCCCCAATACCTCGAACGGCCCGCGCTTGCGCTCCACATCCAGCCACTCCCGCACCAGCCGGATCAGCCGCTCCCGCTCCACGCTCAAGAACCGCTCCCCCAGGCCGCGTTTTTCCAGCGACTGGGCCACCACCGGCTCCACCGCGTCCACGATGCGCGCCTCCAGCGCGTCGTCGGAAAACTCGTCCAGCGCCTGCCGTGATTTGAGCTGGTTCCACAGCCGCTCCATCACCTGATGCACCAGATCGCCCCGGTCGGCGGCGCTGAGGCCCAGCCCCGGCTCCTCCGGCCCGCGCACCGCCAACCGGTGTTTTGCAAAGGCGCGGAACGGGCACGCGGCCTGATCGGCAAACAGGGCCACGCCACCGCGCACCCCTCCGCTGGCGATAACGTCGGCGGGCACCGGCGGGGCGGTGGCATCGACCAGGGATTCGGTGCCCCCGCTGGCGGCCATGCGCCGGGCGTGGCGCAGGTCCGGGGCGGATGCCAGGTGCTCCGGGGTCACCTCCGGCAGGTGGGCGATCAGGGGGCTGGGGCCGGTATCGCGCGACTCCATGCGCGCCGGATGGCTCACCACCACCTGCGGGGCCGCCGCCAGCAGCCGCCCGGTGACCACGCGGGCATGCTCCAGCTGCACCTCCGGCGAGGCATGGGGCATGCCTTGTTCCCGTTGCAGGCGGTAGGGAATGAACGGGTTCGGATCCGGTGCGGCGGGCCACACGGTATCGGCCATGCCCATCACCCACAGGTGGGAGAACGCCAGCCCGCTGGCCTCCAGGGTGCCCAGCAGGGCCACCTGGGCGGGGCCGGTTTCCTGGGGCTGAAAGGCCAGTTCGCGGCACACGGCCTCCAGCCGCCGCACCGCCTCCCGGCGGGGAATCGGCGCCAGCACCGGGTCGAGGGCGGCAAACTGGTCCCGCGCCTCCTCCCACCGCTGGACCATCTGATACGCCTCGCTATCCAGCGCCCGTTCCCCCGGCCAGCCGATGGCGGTGAGCAGTTCCTGAAAGCGCACCGCCCACTGGCTGGGGCGGGCGCGGGCCGGAGAACGCTCCAGATGGGGAATCCATTCGGCCAGCAAGGCGGCCACGCCGGGGGCCTCGAACGGGTGTTCCCCCTCCGCCTGCGCCGCCAGCCACTCGCGCAGGCGGGGCGGCGACAGCACCCGTGGCCCCCGCCCCAGCAGGCGTTGGTGCAGGGCGCCGCGCACGCTGGCCTCGGACTCCGCGCCAACCAGAAACGGCGAACACAGCAGGCGGCCCCACCGGTCGGCCTCGGTGAGCCCACGGTCCACCCCCAGCAGGGCCAGGGCCGCCGCCACCGGCGGGGTGTGGGCCAGCGCCAGCCCCAGCGACACACTGACCGGACCGGACTGGCCCCACCCGGCCACCGCACCCGGCGCCAGTTGGTCGCGCAGGGCGCGCAGAAGGGAAAAGCGCACCGCCTCCGGGCTGGGCGCCACAATGGCCACCTGGGCCGCCCCGGCCTCCAGCCGCCCGCGCACCCAGCGGGCGCACAGCTCCGCCTCGGCTTCCGGGTCGTCCGCCGTCACCCGCACCGCTTCCCCCGTGCCCGCGCTGGTGGCGGGCGTTTCCACGGCCACCCGGCATCCCTTTTCCCGCAGCACCGCCATCATCCGTTCCACCAGCGGCGGAATGGTGTCGAAGCCCACCAGCCGCAGGGCATCCGGCGCAGGCAGTTCTCCGCTGGCAAACAGATCGATCAAGCGCGCCTGCGCCCCGGCGGCGTCCACCCACCCGTGCCGGGCGCACTCGGCGCGAAAGGCGCGCCCCCAGCGCACGAACGCCTCCACCTCGGGCGAGGCCATGCCCCAGTCGGGCGCGCACTGCCATTCGCCGCAACGGGTCCACGCCTCCAGCGCGCGGCGGGCCAGCCGCCGCCGGTCCAGCAGGGGCCGTGCCGCCTCGTCCGCCTCCACAATGCGCTCCCACACGGCCAGCGCCTGATGCTCGGTGAGTACCGCCTCCGGGTGCAGCCCCGCCTCCCACTCGCGCCGCACCCACTCGGACAGGGGGACGATCTCCGGCCGCTCCCAGGCGGTTTCCCCCGCCGCCAGGCGGGCCGCGTCGTACTGTCGGATCAGGTGATTGGCCAGCCGCCGGTTGGCACACAGCACCGGGGAACGGCCGGACTCCAGGGATGAAAACAGATCAGCCTGATGCATTCCGGCCCCTCAGGGGGTGTCCGGCATGTGGGGACGAACCGGCAGGATGACGGTAAAACAGGTGCCGACGCCATCCTTGCCCGACGTGGCGTGGATCTTGCCGCTGTGGCGGCGCACGATGCCGTAGGTGATGGACAATCCCAGCCCCACCCCCTTGACCTCGGGCTTGGTGGAGAAGAACGGCTCGAAAATGCGCGGCAGGTCCGCGTCCCGGATGCCGCTACCGGTATCGGTAAAACGCACCACCACCACCCCCTTCTCCTGATGGGCGTCCACGGTCAGACGGCCGCCACCGGGCATGGCCTCCACCGCGTTGGTGACCAGATTGACGAACACCATCTGCAACTGGTCGCGGGTGCCGTGGACCAGCGGCAGATCGTGGGGCAGGTTGCGCATCAGTTCCACCCCGGCGTGTTGCAGGTACTTCTCGTTGAGCAGGAACACGTCGTCCAGGGTGTCCAGCAGCGACACTTCGGTCATGGTCTGATCGTGGGGGCGATGGTAGTCGCGCAGCCCCTGCACCAGACGGGCGATGCGGTGGCTTTCGCGCAGGGCCAGTTCCACCAGCCTGCGGTCCGGGTCGTCTTCGGGCAGCCGTTTCTGGATGCGCTGGAGGCACCCCTGGATCCCGAACAGCGGGTTGTTGATCTCGTGGGCGATGGAAGCGGACAGCTTGCCGGTGGCCGTGAGTTTTTCGCTTTGCACCAGCTGCACGTGGGCGTCGCGCAGTTGCACCACCATGCTGTTGAAGGCGTCCGCCAGCCGGCCGAACTCGTCGTCCTTCTCCAGCGAAATGATCGGACAATCGCCCCGCTCACCCAGTTCGTGGGCTGCGCCGGTGAGGATGTCCAGGCTGCCTGTGATGCGCCGGGTGAGCAGGAAGGCCAGTACCACCGACACCCCCACAACCATCAAGAACAGTCCCAGCAGGATCAGCGAACTGGTATCCCGCGCCCGCTCCATGCGCCGCTCGCTGAGTTCCAGGGAACGCTGTTCCTCCTGCACGAACAGCCCCACAATCCGGTGCAGGGAGGAAACCGTTTCCGCCATGTTGGAGCGCTCGTCGGCAATCTGCGCGTCGATCAGCGCCACCGCCTGGAATTGCTCCATGAAGCGGTCCAGCCGGTTCAGGATCTGGCGTCGCTCGGAGGCCGAAAACGGCAGTCCGGACAGGACCGCCTCCAGTTCCGCCACGGCCAGGCGGGCGCGGGACAGCATCTGCCAGTCGTCGCGCAGGAAATAGTCCTTCTCCCAGCGACGCACCACCAGAAACCCCGCTGTCACCTGATGAATGGCGGAGCGCCGGCGCATGTCCCCGGCATCCGTGCTCGAGAGTTCCAGCTTATCGAGATACACGTCCAGTTCGTCGGCCACCTCCTCCATGCGGCCCACCCGCCCGGCCACCCCGCCTTCCCGGCCGGGAGATGAATACCCCTTGAGCTGGGTAAGGCGCACCATGCGCTTCAGGTGGACCTCGAACAGGGCCAGGCCCGAATCAATCCGGCGGTGCAGCACCGGAGGCAATCCCCCCTCCTGGTGCTCCAGGGCGGCGATTGCGTCCAGCGCCTGGCGAGCCCTGTGGATCTTTTCGAAGGCCTGATCCATCCGGTTGCGGCTGTATTCGCTCCAGCCCGCCACCGGGAAGCTCAGGAAAAACGACTGCTGGGCGTTCACCGCGGCGGCCACGCCGTTTTCCACGTCGTCCAGATGCAGCAGCACCTGCATCTCCCGCTGCAGGTTGGCATAGGCTTCCTGATGAATCCGGTCGCGCAGCCACAGGCCCACCAGCCCCACGGCAAAGGCGATGCCGATGGAGACCGCGAGGGTCAGCCTGAGGTAGCGGGAAATGGTCACCGGACTGCGGCCCCTGCACCACCGGGAGGCCCAACGCCGACCGACCTCCGGCCAACGGCTCCACACCCCCGTAAACAAAAATGATGTTGGCCAAGAGTAGGCAAACGGGGGTACCGAAATCAAGCCGCACCGCCCCGGTTCCAACCGGGGAAACGGCTGTCTTTCAGGAAAAGGCTAGATGCGCACCGGGTCCAGATCGAGGGCGGCCACGGTGATGTTCAGCAATTCGCCCTGGGGCTGCTCCTGACAGGTGGGATCCCAAATCCGCACCGGCACCACAGTGCCCTCCCGGGCGTCGGAATAGCGCGCGGTGATGGCCGCCGCCAGGGCGCGGTCGGCGGCATCGCCGTCGGTGACCACGGTCATCGGCCCCTTGTGGTCCTCGACCACGATCAGATTTCCCCCGGCGATGACCCCCCGCGTGACCAGGCTCTGGATCATGCTGTTTTCCCCGGCATCGCGCCCCACCACCACCTTCATGCCGCCGGGCAGGCGGAAGTGGCGGCCCACGGTGAGCATCATGATCTGGTCGTGGTCCAGTTGAATGTCGGGCTTGTGGGCAAACAGATCGCGGAATTTCCGGGCAAAATTCTCGTCGGTCAAAAAGCAGCATCCGCCAGCGGGCTGCATGTAGTCCTCCACCCCCAGTTCCCTGGCCAAGGCCATCTGCGGCTTGCGGGTACGGCCGTTGAAGCCTTTCAGTTGCTCCCGGTCGATCAGGTTGTCCCGCTCCACCACAGTGGTGGGAAGGTTTTTGGCCGACAGCGGGCGCACCAGCCGCCCTTCCAGCTCCGCCTCGCCCTCGATCACGTCCATGGCGCGCCGGTTCTGGCTCATGGGGCGCTGCCCCAGCACCTCGCCGGTAATCACAAAATCGGCTCCCCGTTCGCGCATGACTTCGCCCGCCTTGCGGATCATCATGGAGCGGCAGTCGATGCACGGGTTCACGTTGGCGCCATAGCCGTGCTTGGGGTTGGTGACGATCTCCAGGTACTCCTTGGAGATGTCCACAATCTCCACCGGAATGCCCAGTTCGGACCCCGCGCGCAGGCCATCGTTGGGCTTGCCCTCGGCCTTCGGGTTGCCGGAACGGCGCTGTTGCTCGGTGATGCAGAAGCCGGTGTAGAAATGCAGCCCCTCCACCTCCACGCCTTGCTCCTGCATCAGACGCACCGCCAGGGTGCTGTCCAGGCCGCCGGAAACCAGGGCGATTGCCTTCGCCTTGCGGGATTCGTTATGTTCGGTCGTCATGTGGGTCTGCGCGATAGATCGGACGCCCGGAACACGGGGCGCACCATGGATAAATGGATAAACGGGATGAACCGGGTATTTTACGGCAGTCGCCCGCATGCGGGCAATCTCCGGTAGGCCCTCATGCCGCTGCTTCCCGCCATCGACACCCGTTGGGACGTCACCCCGTCCCAGGCCCGGGCGGAGCAGGAGCGCCTTCTGCCACGGATTGACCTGCGCCCGCTGCCCGGGCCTCCCCACCTGATTCTGGGGGCCGACACCTCCTACAACCGGGGCAGCAACCGGGTGGCGGGCGCGGTGGTGCTGTGGGATGCGGTGGCGCGCTGCGTGGTGGAACAGCACACGGCGGTGGTGGAAACCCGCTTCCCCTATGTGCCGGGACGGCTGGCGTTCCGCGAGGCTCCCGCACTGATGCCCGCCCTGGCCGCCCTGACGCGCCGTCCCGACGTGCTGGTGTTCAACGGCCACGGCATCGCCCACCCGCTCGGCATTGGCCTTGCGGCCCATCTGGGGGTGGTGTTCGACCTGCCCGCCATGGGCGTGGCGCAAAAACGCCTGTGCGGCGAGCACGCGCCGGTGGGCCCCCGGGTGGGTGACCGGCAACCCCTTATATTGGATGGAAACACGGTGGGAATGGTGCTGCGCACGCGCAAGGGGTGCAATCCGGTATACATCAGCCCCGGCCACCGCATGACCGTGGAGGATGCCCTGAAGGTGGCGAATTTGACGAATTGCGGGTATAAATTATCGGAAGTGGTGCGTTTGGCCCACGAACTCTGTAATTCCGCGCGCCGCGCAGACGGCGCCCCAAAGGAATCGGCCTACACATGTTTCTGAATTCCCTCTCCCCCCGGATCATCGCCGTGGCGGCGGTCTTTCTGTTGTCCACCACATCCGCCGAGGCGGCCCGCAAGGCTTCCGGGACCGAACTGCTCCAGGCCCTCGAGGGCGCCTTTGTGGAGATCACCGAACAAGTGCAGCCGGGGGTGGTGAGCATCACCCCCCTCGACCCGCCCCGCCTGGGCGGCATGCGCAACCCCCACCTGCCGGGACCGGACGGCCCGGGAGGCGGGCACGACACCCCGGCTCCGGGCCTGCCCCAGCATCCGGGCCAGTGGGACACTCCGGGCACGGACGAGGACGCTCCCGGCAGCGGCTCCGGCTTTATCCTCGATCAGGAGGGCAACCTGCTCACCAACGCCCACGTGATCGGCAGTGCCGACCGCATGTCGGTGCGCCTGCCGGACGGCCGCCGTTACACGGCGGAACTGGTGGGGCGGGACACGGAAACCGACGTGGCGGTACTGCGTCTGGTCCGTCCAAAAGATGATGCCACCCTCCCGGTGCTGCCCCTGGGCGACTCCGAAACCGTGCGCCCCGGCCAATGGACCATCGCCGTCGGCAATCCGTACGGGCTGGACCATTCGGTCACCGTGGGCATCGTCAGCGCGGTGGGCCGGGAAGGGGTCAACCTGACCCGCTACGAGAATTTCATCCAGACCGACGCGCCCATCAATCCCGGCAACTCCGGCGGGCCGCTGTTCAACATCCACGGCCAGGTGATCGGCATCACCACCGCGATCATGAGCTACGCCCAGGGGATCGGCTTCGCCATTCCGGTCAACATGGCGCGGGACGTGGTCAACCAGTTGGTGGCGGGCGGCAAGGTGGAGCGCGGCTGGCTGGGCATCGGCATCCAGGAAATCGGCCAGGAACTGGCCGAAACCTTCGAAGTGCGCGAGGGCGAGGGGGTGCTGGTGAACGAGGTATTCCCCGGACAACCGGCGGAGCAGAGCGGCCTGCGCCCCGGCGACATCATCCTGTCCCTGAACGGCAACGACGTGGGTTCGCCCAACACCCTGGCGCGGCTGATTGCGGGCTTGCGCCCCAACAGCAACGCGCGCATCGACTACCTGCGTGATGGCGAAAAGAAGGCGGTGAACGTGGAGCTGGGCCGCCGTGAAACGGTCACCCCGGTGTCCGCCCCGCCGGTGGAGCCCCCCCGACCGCGCCTGACCCTGGGCATGGACCTGCAAACCATCACCCCGGAACTGGCCGAGGAACTCGGCATCGAGGGCGGCGGCGTGGTGGTCACCCATGTGGACCCGGAAGGGGCCGCCTTCGGGCGCGGCATTCGCGAGGGGGACGTGATCCGCGAGATCAACCGGCTGGAGGTGGCGGACCTGGACGCAATCGAATCCGCGCTGGCGGCGCGCAAGCCGGGGGGACGGATCCTGCTGCGCATCACCCGCGCCAACGGCGGCCACTACTACGTGCTGCCCGCGCCGGACATGGAGCGGCCGAACTCGCCGTAGGGCGTGGTCCAACACCCTCCCGGCATCATAAAGCTTCTCGTTATCTGACCAGATTTCCTTGCGGGTGCGCCGCGGGGGTGGGCTTTTCCGTCACCCCTTCCAGAATTGCGCGGCACCTTCGGGAAGCGTTGCCAGCAGCGTGTCGAATGCCTCGGCATCCACGTGCCGCCGCAGGGCGCTGGCCACGTCCCGGATGGCCGTTTCCGAGGCGAAGTTGTGATCCGGGCGCAACGCCTGAACCTCCCGGGTCATGGCCACGCGGTCTTCAAACGGCCTTGTCGGCTCGTCCACGTCCCAGTCGGTGACGAACAACGCCCGCAGGCAGACCGGCAGCACGTTGGCGAAGGCAATGGCATCCTTGAACGCAAGGCGTCGCCGGAAGACCTGAAACACCCCCTGCGTCATTGTATAGGCCACATGGGTGCTCCACAGTCCCGCCGTGTCCCGGGCATCCACCAGATAGTCGTAGAAATGATCCGCAGCGCGCCCGTATTCCGACGGTACCGGCATACTTATCTCCCCTCAACACGGGCAGCAATTCCGCAGGGTCGGCCTTCGCTCCTACGGCCTCGGCACCTGCACCGTGCTCCCCGCCGGACCGCCGCCCGGGGGTACGGTATCCTCCACCGGCGGCAGGGTGACGCGCGTCAAATCGGAAATCACCGAGCCGATCTGGATCTTCACACGCACCTTGACCGGCACCCGGTTGGCGTCGTCGGTGAGCCACAGGTGCACGTCACCCCGGTCGTAAAACACCCCCCGGAAGCGAACCTCCGCGCGGATGCGCAGGGTGTCGTAGGCGCCCGCCGGAACCTCCACCCGCTCCCGCTCCTCCACATGGATCAGCAGCCGCCAGTTCTTCTTCCCCTCGTGCACGTCGATAACCCGGGTCTGGCCCGGCTCCAGCCCCGGCAGGCTGCGAAAATAAAACAGGCAGGACAGGATATCGTGCACCCGTGGAGGCACCGCACTGGTGACCGGGTCTCGCCCCGCCTGAAAGGTGGTGGCACTCTGCCCCACCCGGTCGAACACGGTGGTGCGGACGCGCTTGCGCTTGCCGTGGCGCTGGTCGATCTCGATGCGGCGCGGCAGGTGGGTTTGCGGGTCGAGCTGGCTGACGATGTGGTCCCGGACCGGATAAAACACCGAGATAAAATCGCTGGATTCGGCGGTGGACACGATGTTCCACACGGGGGAGCCGTCCACCGCCGTACCCTCTGCAATGGAGATGGACGATTTCCCGGCGGTGACGCCGCCCCAGGAAAGCCGGTAGTGGAACGATTCTCCGGGCCGGTAGGCATACCGCTCCAGGGGCACGTTGAGCAGTTCCCCCACCTGCGGCGAGGCCACGGCGATGGTGCCGCCCGGTGCCTCGGCGGACTCCGGCGCTTCGGCGGCCTCCGCTGGCAGGGAGAACAGCGCCGCCAGCACCCAGGCAAGATACCCCGCCCGGTTCCAGATTGTGCGCGGGAAGGCCCCGTAGCGGTTATGGCACATAAGGCCCATCCCGGTAATCCTTTCGCCCCGAGGGGGTGCGCGTCAAGTGCCAATTCACCGGACAGGGGGGCGGTGGCGGTTTTTTCGGCACCCGCTGATCCGGTATGCTACTCTGGCGCGGTTACGGGCCGACGCGTCGCGTGGCGCAAACGGCCCCCGGGGGTGAATCCGGTTGATGTCCGAAACGATCTCTGCAACCAATAAAACGCTCACCCTGACCCCGCTCGGCGGCCTGGGTGAAGTCGGCATGAACCTGATGGTGCTGGAGACCGAAGGCACCATGATCGTGGTGGACTGCGGCGTGCTGTTTCCAGACGCCGACATGCCCGGCGTGGACCTGGTATTTCCCGACCTTACCTATCTGATTGAAAACCGCGAGCGGGTGGCCGCCGTGTTCCTCACTCACGGCCACGAGGACCACATCGGCGCCCTCCCCTTCCTGCTGCGCGAGATCGACGTGCCGGTGTACGGCACCCCCATGACCCTGGCCCTGGTGCGCAAGCGGCTGGAAGAATTCAACATGGAGCAGCTGGCCCGCCTGAACACGGTGCGCGTGGGCGAATCCGCCTCCGCCGGGCCGTTCTCGGTGGAGTACATCCGCGTCACCCACAGCATCATCGACGCCGCCGCGCTGGCCATCACCACACCGCTGGGGGTGGTGATCCACACGGGTGACTTCAAGATCGACCCCACTCCGGTGGATGGCGAAACCACCAACTGGGAGCGGCTCAAGGAATTGGGCGACCAGGGGGTGCTGGCATTGCTTTCCGACTCCACCAACGCGGAAACCCCCGGCCACACCAAAAGCGAAACCGAGGTGGGCAAATCCCTGCGCAAGCTGTTCGCCGAAATTCCCGGCCGCATTCTGGTGGCCACCTTCTCCTCCAACATCCACCGGGTGCAGCAGGTGATCGACGCCGCCCATCAGGCGGGAAAAAAGGCAGCGGTGGTGGGGCGCAGCATGGAGCAGAACGCCCACACCACCCGTGAAATGGGTTTTCTGAAATACCCCGAGGGGGCCGTGGTGCCCATCACCGATCTGGCCGACGATCCGCGTACCGAGGCGGTGATCGTGACCACCGGCAGCCAGGGAGAGCCCATGAGCGCCCTGTCGCGCATGGCCCTGGGGGAGCACCGTAACGTGTCGATCCAGAAGGGCGACACGGTGATGCTGTCGTCCCGCGTGATTCCCGGCAACGAGCTGTCCATCGGGCGGGTGATCAACATGCTGCACCGGCACGGCGCCGACGTGATCCACGCCCGCGTGTCGGAAATCCACGTGTCCGGTCACGCCGCCCGCGAGGAGCAGCAGAAAATGCTGGAGTGGACCCGGCCCCGCTATTTCATGCCGGTACACGGCGAATTGCGCCACCTGATCAACCACCGCAAGCTGGCCCAGGAACTGGGCATCCCGCCCGAGCGGATCTTTGTGATGGAAGACGGTGACCAACTGCGCATCAGCGCCGACAAGGCGGAAAAACTGGACCCGGTCACCGCCGGGCGCACCTTCGTGGACGGCAACCAGATCCACGACGCGGGCACCATGATCCTGCGGGATCGGCAAAATTTGAGCGAAGGCGGTATCCTAGTGGTGGTCATCGGGCTGGACCTGCACTCCGGCAAGCTGTTGCTCGGCCCGGAACTGCTCAACCGCGGATTTTTGAAGGGCGGGGAAGATGGCGGCGAGAACGCCCCCCTGCTGGACGAACTGCGGCAGGTGGCGGTGGCCGCCCTGAACTCCCTGGACCGGGACGCCCGTTCCGACCCGGAGGTGGTGCGGGTGCGGGTGCGCAACCGGATGCGCAAACACATCGAGCGCACCATGCGGCAGCGGCCCATCGTGATGCCGATGATTCTGGAAATGTAACGGGCCCCCGCCCGTCTGGAGAGAGGGATTTATGCGGAAGGTGGAGATCGCCGACCCCAAGCACCCGGCCGGGGCCTTGTCCGCCCGGGAGCGCAGGCTGCTGACCGAGGTCACCGGCATCCTGCTTCTGGCCCTCACCACGTTGATGCTGGTGAGCCTGCTCAGCTACCGGGTGGACGACCCGTCGTGGGCGTCCAGCGGCATCCAGAGCGCCGCCGCCACCAGTCACGCGGCCATGCCCCCGGCGGAAACCGGCAACCTGGCCGGCACCGTGGGCGCCTATCTGGCCGACACCATGTTCCAGTTGTTCGGCGGTTGCGCCTACATCCTGCCGCTGCTGATGCTGGCCATGGCCGTCACCGCCATGAAGGGCGGCGACATCCGCCCCTCGCCGTTGCGCGTGGGCGGCTGGGCCCTGTTCTTCGTGGCCACCCCCGGCCTGCTCGACCTGTGGGCCAACACCGTGTGGACCATCGCCGACGGCCGCATCCTGTTCGGCCGCGCCGGGGGGTTGATGGGCGACCTGCTGAACGCCTCGCTGCTGCCGTTTTTCGCGGAGGTGGGCACCACCATCCTGATCCTCACCCTGTTCTGCCTGTCGCTGGTGATGGGGCCCGCGGTCACCCTGCGCGCCACCGCCATGGCCGTGATCGGCGCCGCCCGCGCCGTGCAGCGCCATCTGGAGGCGCGCCGCGACCGCAATCTGGCCCGCCAGCAGGAGCGCCGCAACCAGCGCGTGGTGACCGTGGAGGTCTCCGGAAAGGACGCCCCGCGCATCGTGGAACCGGCTCCCCGCCCGGTCCCCAAGGCGCGTCAGGCCACCCTCGGATTCATGCGCGATACCGGCGATTATCAGCTTCCCGGCCTGGACCTGCTGGACGATCCAACCCCGCCCGCCGGGCGCCTGTCCAAACAGGAGCTGCTGGCCGCGGCCCAGGTGCTGGAGACCAAGCTGTCCGATTACGGGGTGGAGGGCAAGGTGGCCGAGGTGCATCCCGGCCCGGTGGTCACCATGTACGAGTTCTCCCCGGCGCCCGGCGTCAAGGTCAGCAAGATCGCGGGCCTGGCGGACGATCTGGCCCTGGCCATGAGCGCCACCCGGGTGCGCATCGTGGCGCCGATCCCCGGCAAGAGCGTGGTGGGCATCGAGATCCCCAACACCCAGCGGGAAACCATCGCCTTCAAGGAACTGCTTCAGGTTCCCGACTTCACCAGCGGCAAGCTGCGCATTCCCCTGGCCCTGGGCAAGGACATTTTCGGCGCGCCGGTGGTGGCCGACATGGCCACCATGCCGCACCTGCTGGTGGCCGGCTCCACCGGCTCCGGCAAGAGCGTGGGCCTGAACTCCATGATCCTGTCCATCTGCCACTCCGCCACCCCGGAGGAGGTGAAGCTGGCCATGGTGGACCCCAAGATGCTGGAACTTTCCGTGTACGACGGCATTCCGCACCTGCTGCACCCGGTGATCACCAACCCCAGGGATGCGGTCAAGCTGCTCAAGCGCATGGTGCTGGAGATGATGCGCCGCTACCAGCTCATGCAGTTGGCCGGGGTGCGCAACATCACCGGCTACAACGAGATGATCGCCACCCCGGAGTTCCGCAAGAAGGCCGAGGTCCAGCGGGAGGAGGCCCTGGACGCGGGCTTCACGCCGCTGGAACACGAAAAGCTGCCGTATATCGTGGTGATCGTGGACGAACTGGCCGACCTGATGGTGGTGGCCCAGCGGGAGATCGAGGAGCCCATCGCGCGGCTGGCGCAGATGGCGCGGGCGGCGGGCATTCATTTGATTCTGGCCACCCAGCGCCCCAGCGTGGACGTGATCACCGGCCTGATCAAGGCCAACTTCCCGTCCCGCATCGCGTTTCAGGTGACCTCGCGCATCGACTCGCGCACCATCCTGGACGGCAACGGCGCCGAACAGCTGCTCGGGCGCGGTGACATGCTGTTCATGGGCTCCGGCTCCGGCGCCCTGAAGCGCATCCACGGCGCCTTCGTGTCCGACGCCGAGGTGCATCGGGTGGTGGACCACATGAAGGCGCAGCAGGCCCCCACCTATGACGAAGGGCTGCTGGATATCGACGATGCCGCCGACGGCGGAATGCCCGGCATGCCCGGCGTGGGGAGTGGTGGCGAGGACCGGGACGACACCTATGACAAGGCCTTGGCCCTGGTGGCGGAAACCGGCAAGGCGTCCGCGTCGTTCATCCAGCGCCGCATGCGCATCGGCTATCCCCGCGCGGCGCGCCTGATCGAATTGATGGAAGAGGACGGCGTGATCGGCCCCGCCGAGGGCAGCAAGCCGCGCCAGGTGCTTATCGGCCAACCGGGAGAGAATATTCTGTGATCCAGCCTGTGTGGCGCCGCCTGGCGCCGGTGTTGATCCTGTCCGTGTGGATTTCCGCCCCGGCCCGCGCCGAAACGGGGCAACCGGCGGTGCTGGACACGTTGCTGGCCACCTATGAGAAGGTGGAAACCCTGAACGCGGATTTCGTGCAGGAGAGCCGCTTTGCCGGGTTCTCCACCGCGCGCCGCTTTGCCGGGGTGGTGAACATCCAGCGCCCGGACCGCATGCGCTGGGACTACCGGGACGGCAGCGACCAGCAGATCTACGTGAACGGCCGCGAAGTGACCGTGTATGCGCCCGGCATGCAGCAGGCCATCGTGTCCATCCTGTCCCCCGCCTCGGACGGGCAGATTCCCATCCACCTGCTGTCGGACGTGACCGGCCTCACCCGCACCTATTCCGTGGAGGAGACCGCCCCCCACACCCTGCGCCTGACGCCCCGGGAACTCTCCCCGCAAACCCCGGAGCGCATCGACCTGGAACTGGAGCCGGACAGCGGCCTGATCCACCGGGTGACCATGCACCTGCCCGGCGGCAACCGCTCGGACATCACCTTCTCCGGGCAGACCGTAAACGGGGGCGTGGCGGCGGAGCGGTTTTCCTTCAGCGCCCCCAAGGGCACCCACGTGGTGCGCCCGGAGGCCCTTCCGGGCGGCACGCGATGACCGACACCGCGCCGGTCATCGAGGCCCGCGCGCTGGTCCGCACCTTCCTGGAAAACGGCCGGCCCATCGAGGCGGTGCGCGGGGTGGACCTGACCGTGCGGCGGGGCGAGATTTTCGGATTTCTGGGCCCCAACGGAGCGGGCAAATCCACCACCATCAACATGCTGTGCACCCTGCTCAAGCCCACCAGCGGCACCGCCCGCGTGGCCGGGCACGACGTGGTGGCCGAGCCCCATCAGGTGCGCCAGAACATCGGTCTGGTGTTCCAGGACCCGAGCCTGGACGAGCGCCTGACCGCCCACGAAAACATGGTGTTCCATGCCATGCTGTACGGCGTGTCCCGCGCGGAGCGCGAGCGGCGCATCCCGGAACTTTTGGAGATGGTGTCCCTGAGCAGCCGGGCCACCTCGCTGGTACGCGGGTTTTCCGGCGGCATGAAGCGGCGTCTGGAAATCGCCCGCGGCCTGCTGCACCGCCCCACCCTGCTGTTTCTGGACGAGCCCACCCTGGGGCTGGACCCGCAAACCCGGAATCTCATGTGGGACTACATCCTGGGCCTCAAGGAGGAGCATGGCATCACCATCTTCCTGACCACCCATTACATGGAAGAGGCGGAGCACTGCGACCGCATCGGCATCATGGATCAGGGGCGGCTCATCGCCCTGGACACCCCGCGCAACCTGAAGGCCGGGGTGGGCGCCGACCGGGTGGAGATCGGCACTGCCGACCCCCAGGCCGCCGCCCGCCACCTGCGTGACACCATGGGCCTGGAGGCCGAGGTAAACGGCACCGGGCTGCACCTGCAGGTCAACGACGGCGCGGGCATGCTGCCCAAACTGCTGTCCGGCCTGCCGGTGGAGGTAACCCGCGTGGAGGTGCACCGCCCCACCCTGGAGGACGTGTTCCTGACCCTCACCGGCAAGGCCATTCGCGACGATGAAGGGGGCGACCAGTTCGCGGCCCTCAAGGCCAGCACCCGGAGGGGCAAATGAGCCCGTTGCAGACCCGCCGCAACCTGATGGGAATCTACACCATCTGGTTAAGGGACATCCGCCGCTTCCTGCGCGACCGCCCGCGCATCATCGGCTCGCTGATCCAGCCCACCCTGTTTTTGCTGATTCTGGGCAATGGCCTGGGGCACGGCGTGTTTCGCGGCTTTGGGCAGGGGCACGGGGGCCCTGCCGGAGAAACCGGCTACATGGCGTTCATCTTTCCCGGCATCGTGGCCATGACCATCCTGTTCACCTCGGCCTTCTCCGCCATCTCGGTCATCTGGGACCGGGAGGTGGGATTTTTGAAGGAGGTGCTGGTGGCTCCGGTGTCCCGCTGGGCGGTGACCCTGGGCAAGGTGTTGGGGGGCGCCACGGTGGCGCTGATGCAGGGGTGCGTGATGCTGCTGCTGGCGCCGGTGGCCAAGGTGGGCCTGAGCCCGCTGGCCCTGCTGATGATGCTGCCGGTGATGTTCCTGGTGGGCTTCGCGATGACCGCCATGGGGCTGGCCGCCGCCGCGCGCATGCGCAGCATGCAGGGCTTTACCGTGATCATGAACTTCGTGGTGCTGCCGATCTTCTTTCTGTCCGGCGCCATGTTCCCGCTCACCGGCCTGCCGGACTGGATGACCTTTCTGGTGCACGCGGACCCGCTCACCTACGGCGTGGACGCCCTGCGCGGCGTAACCGCCGGCATGACCGACCGCCCCATCTGGCTCGACCTGACGGTGCTGAGCGGCTTCGGCACCGCCATGCTGGGGCTGGCGGTGCTGTCGTTCAACCGGCAGGAATAGCGGGTGCCAATTAGAATGAACCGACCTCGAACTGGTACCCCTCTTCGGCGGAACCGGTCACATCGATATACCCTTCCATCTGCGGGGAATAATCCCCGGCAGTAAACTGGGCGCGAAGCTGGGAGGAATAGCCGGCCAGCGGGATGCGCTGTTCGGTGTCTCCCGCCTTTACATTGATCCAGTAGGATGATGGCCCGCTCGTATTGTTGTCGTCATAATAATTGACGCCAATCCTGTAGCGCCCAACCGCGACCGCATCGCACGCAACATAATAGTGCTCTGGCCCATAACTCCACCGGTCCACATCCAGTTTTCCCGACATACCTTGAGGGCTGGACCAATACACGTGCCAGCCACCCGGCTCGAATACGTGCAGATCCATGTCCGTTGGATTCCCCCACGAAAGTTGGACCGTAATGATTCCGTCTTTCTGCTTCTGGGCCGGAGTGAGCAGGGCATCGTACAGAACCGGGACCAATCCCTTGATGGCCGTCTGCGCGTTCGTCCCGCTACGCATGTAGGTGCCCACGAACTTATGATTAAAAGGATCATCTGCGCTTGGAGGGTCGGTCAAGTTGGGCGGAAGGGTATCGGGAAACCGGTAGCGGGCCAAGGCCACGGCCCAATCAATATCCAGGGTAACGTAGCTCCCCTTGAGCACCCGGTTGTCTACGTTGGCCACGCCGACGATTGAAAAACTCTCCAACTCCTCGGCGGTCAGCAGGCTCCCCGCTCGGTTGGCAAACAGGTTGCCCTGTGAGTGCGCTACCACGATCACCTTCTTGCCCTCGGCAATCCGGTCCCGGTAGTTCTGTGCGTGGTATTCGGTCACGTAATTTTCGGCCATGCGCGTGTAGTTGGCCAGAATCCCGGCAATGACATCCCGATCCGCGTCGGACAGGGATGCATTATCCATGAGGTACATCTTCCACAGCGCCTCCGGGTCTTCTCCGCGCTGATAGAAAAACTCAAAAACGTCTGTAAGAAACCCAGCAGTTGGATTGTACGACAATTGGTACTCAAGGGAACTGTAAAGGATCAAGTCGTCCTGACGAATATTCTTTTTTAAAGTATGCTCTCCAACTTTAGAATCCTCTACTGTATTTAGCACTCCATTTCCGAAAAAAATAACGCCTTTATTATTACAGTACCTTGCTGTGTCTACACCTGCTCCAAATACATAATTTGGAATCGACACTAATATTATAAAAATAACTGTAAAAATGTGCTTTATAGTCATGTCTTATTTCCCATCTGTTATTCGCAAAATCTGCCATAGTCTTCAATCATGTGCGTACTGATCGTCGCCCCCGCAAGATGGTGCTCAAATTGGAAATACCTAAGCGAGCGTTCCCGCGTGTTCAGGAGCTTTCCGGTAACCTTTTTCGATAGCCTTGGGCCAGCCACATCGTCCACATACAACATGCATTCAGTTGCCTTTATCAGCCGGTCCGCATTGTGCCGCGACGCCTCGGGATCCTCCGCCTCCAGCAGCAGCCGCTGATAGACGCGGGCCTTTTGCAGAAGCGCGCGAATCATCGGTTCGTTGCCCGGCGCCACTTCCAGCACGATGTAGCGCTGCACGTCATCGCGCACGCCGTCGCCGTCGGAATCGATACCCATCAGGGTAAGCTTCCCCACCTCACCGGGGTCCGGCGGCAGATCCGGCCCCGGCGACACCACCGTAAGCGGCGTGGAATCGGTCCGTTCCGGGTACACCTCCACCGTCACCCACAGGGAACCGGTTCCGGGCGTCGAAAATCCATCCAGCATGGCACTTGCGGCACCATCCTTCCCGGTTTCCGTCTGTGCCGGCTGCACCGCCCCCAACCCGTCCACATCGAAGCGCAGGGCCACCAACTGAGCTGGAAGCCCCAACCCGCTGGCGGATGCATGCACCTCCAGCGGGCCGCTTCCGATCACTACCGGTCCAGCGGGCGGGATCAGGTGCACCGCATCCACCGGGGCCACCACGCGGGCAATGATCACTCCGCCCGGCTTGCCACGCAGTTCCACGCTGAGGGTGTTGGCTCCCTCAAGCAGCGTCACCGGCGCGCTGACCTCACTCACGGCCTGGTTGAACTGATCCGGCCCCAGAATCACCTGGCCGTTCAGGGCGATAACGGAACTGCTCACCTTCTCGCCGGTGATCTCATCATCCATAACGCCGTTTGCCACCTTCAGCATGGCGGCACCGGCCACGGGCACATTGAAGGTAAAATTCGCCACCACCGGGGCGCTGGTGGCGCGCGTCACTGCACCGGTGTCCAGCGCCAGGGCCCCCCGATCCAGCGCGAGGGCCGCCGGTGCCCACAAAAGCCCCGCGGCCATTGCCGCCAGCGAAATACGCAACCACCTGAAATTCTGGAATTCGGCCTGCATTGCACCCCCAATGCGATAGGTGAAAAAATGCCCCCATGGCGGGACATCGGCATGGCGCCGCTACGACGGCGACACATTTTTTTGTTACCAAACGCTTCACATGCTATTACATTGAAAAACTTTCTTTACAAATTATTTAACCATTCAGCCGCGCCATCCCCCACGCCAGGACACGCCCACCCCCTGCCCATCTCCCCCGCCCCCCCGCTCACCACCGCAATGTGCGCACGCGGACTCTGCCGCACAGGCACGGACGGTGGTATCGTAACGCCCGCTCCCGGTGAACCCGGGGGAGCCCTTTTCCCCATGCCTGGAGTGCCGCCGTGCCGGTGATCCTGAAAACCGCGATTCTGCTGTCCCTTTCCAACGTCTTCATGACCTTTGCCTGGTACGCGCACCTGAAAGACATGAGCGGCAAACCGTGGCTGGTGGCCGCCCTGGCAAGCTGGGGCGTCGCCCTGTTCGAATACCTGCTTCAGGTGCCCGCCAACCGCATCGGCTATACGGCGCTCACCCTGCCCCAGTTGAAAATCATGCAGGAGGTGATCGCCCTCACGGTGTTCATCCCGTTTTTGGTGCTGTACATGCAGAAACCGCTGGGGCTGAATTACCTGTGGGCCGGGTGCTGCCTGATGGGCGCCCTCTACTTTATGTTCCGATAACGGGAATACCCGCCGCCCGCGCGCGGTTTTGAGAACGAGAGCTCCCCCCATGAAACCCACCCGCCTCATCGTGCTCGCCATCGTTGCCCTGCTGGTGGCGCTGTTCTTCCTGCTCGACCTGGACCGCCACCTGTCCCTGGAGGCGCTCAAGGCCAACCGGGACGCCCTGTTTGCCGCCTACGAGGCCAACCGGGCGGTGTTCCTGCTGACCTACGTGCTGATTTACATCGCCGTGGTCGCCCTGTCCCTGCCCGGCGGCGCGGTCATGACCCTGGCGGGGGGCGCCATCTTCGGCGCGCTGGCGGGCACCGGGGCGGTGCTGGTGGGGGCCACCATCGGCGCGGTGCTGGCGTTTCTGCTGGCGCGCTACCTGTTCCGCGACACCGTCGAAAAGCGCCTCGGCCCCCGCCTGGAAAAGCTCAGCGAGGGGTTTGCCAACGACGGCCTGGGCTACCTGCTGTTCCTGCGGCTGGTGCCCCTGTTCCCGTTCTTTTTGATCAACCTGGGGGCCGGACTGACAAAACTGCCGTTACGCACCTATTTTTTGGGCACCGCATTGGGCATTGCGCCCGGCACCTTCGTATTCGCCAACGCCGGAGCCAATCTGGCGCGCATCAATACCGTGCGGGACATTGTCTCGCCGGGCGTGCTGGGAGCATTCGCGCTGCTGGGGCTGTTTGCGCTGGTGCCGACGGTGGTGCAGAAGATGCGGGCCAAAAAAAAGGCGGCCGGGGGATAACCCGACCGCCTTTTTGGTTTTTAGTGGGTGCGGATCAGAATAGGTAGTAGAGCAGAATGCCCACGGCCTGCTCCTCGAGCCCGATTTTGAAACCGGAATCCGTCGCGCCACCAAAGGCCCCCTGAAGGGGAACCGGCACGTCGCCCACTCCGGTTACGTCGTTGCTGAACGCCTTCATATAGGCGCCGCCCACGCCCCAGTGCTCGCCGAGCAGATAGTCCGCACCCAGCGTCACGTGGGTTTCCTGCACCGCCGGGAAAATCAGGTTGGACATCACGTCCTCCTGCCCGATGGGCGATTCGCCGTAGTTGAAGCCGGCGCGAACCTTGAAACGGTCTGAAACCACATACTGGGCACCCAGTGCATAGACAATCTGGTCGTCCCAGCCGAAGGTCAGGGGCATCGGCCCGCCCGGGGTGGTAAGGGTCACCACGTCGTGGGTGGAAGACCAGTTGATCCACTTGATATCCAGATCGACCAGCAGGTTTTTCATCGGCTGTACAGCGACCCCCAACGCAGCCTGCTGCGGGTATTCGATCCCCAGTTTGTACTTGCCCGCGGGCATCGGACCGCCACCGGCCATGGTGGTATCCACATCGCCAAAGCCCAGGCGGTACTGGGCATCGGAAAAACTCTGCTTGCTGATGTAGTTGAATCCTAGGGTGACCTGCTCGTTCACGTCAAACAGCACACCCGCCGTCGCGCCGAACCCAAGCTGCTGGCTCGGACGCCCCAGATCGAGCTGATACATGACGGTACCGGCACCGTCGTTAATGCTCTGATCAAAGGTCAACGACTGATAATCGACGTTGAGACTG
>Ga0224496_10000076_pt1 | contig 73442 bp, 68 predicted proteins | sample SF_Jul11_sed_USG_2_FD_168127 | JGI IMG/M metagenome (GOLD analysis project Ga0224496, IMG submission 168127) | Sediment microbial communities from San Francisco Bay, California, United States - SF_Jul11_sed_USGS_8_1 | ecosystem: Environmental > Aquatic > Marine > Sediment | place: USA...
TGAGTTTAAATGTGTAGAAAAAACATGGATGAAACAAACAGCAAGGGAATGGATAGCGGAAAGAACAAAGAACTTGCATGGGGAGCAAAAAGTTCGATTTTGGTGTTCTTGGTAAGCTTTTTGGCGATACTGCTGCCATTGCTTTTGTTAACCCAATTAAGCCTAAAAGAATCAACGCAGTATTTTATTGCTGAATCTATCCTCCCAATCCCCTTTTTTGTTTTCTTCTATTATTGGTTTAGGAAAAAGAAAATAGTAAAAAAGGAACTTGGCCTCTGCCTTCCTGACTCAAATATTCTATTGGTTACCCTCGTTGCCATTTTGCTTGCCGCAATATTCAAAGGCATCGATTTGGTAGTGTTCCTTGGCGCGATTTCTGAATTAACCTGGAGCAGGGTTGCCATAATTGGCGGACCATTATTCGCTGTTTCATCTGGACTCGGCAGGGTAATTATTACGCCGGTGATGGAAGAGTTGGTGCACAGGGGGGTAATCTACGGTTACTTGCGCGGTAGGTTTGGCTGGCGGGTCGGACTTGTATTGCAGGCCTTAATTTTCACCCTGGTGCATCCCAATGTTTATCAGGGTGATTTTGCCATAATCCTGTTTTATTTCGCTTTTGGCCTAGGGTTTGGCGGTCTATACCAGTTCTATCGGAGTTTATATCCTGCTGTAATATGCCATGGCGCCTTAAACTACTTTGATGCAACTGTCCAGATAGTTTTTTAAAAGAAATTGGGGCGCGTCTTGGTTTGATTCGTCTTCATTCAGTCCGATCAAACCGGCGGGGTATCCTGATAAACCTTTTTTATCTGCGGGATTTTTTTCACAAAAAGGTCAACGATTTTGGGGTCGAAATGGATGTTGCGCTGGCGTCTGATCTCATCCACTGCTTCCTCAAAATGCCAAGCCTTTTTATATGGCCTCGCCGAGGTCAGCGCGTCAAAGACATCGCAGATTGAGGTGATCCGGCTGGCCAAGGGGATTTGCCGGTCGGTCAAGCCTTGGGGGTAGCCGGAGCCGTCCCACCTTTCATGATGGGAAAGGGCAATGGACTGCGCCACCCGCAAAAGGGAGGATTTGCCCTTGCTCAACAAATCAGAGCCGACATGACAATGGGTTTTGATGATTTCAAACTCATCATCGGAGAGCGGGCCCTGCTTTTGCAGAATGGCGTCCGCGATCCCCAGTTTGCCCACGTCATGCATGGGCACGGCATGATAAAGGACCGTATTGGCGGTTTTGCTCAAGCCGCATGAGCTGCCGAGCACCGCACAATACTGGCTTAGCCTTTTTATGTGATCGCCGGTGACCCCATCTCGAAAAGACGCGGCCTGGGTAAGGCGGGTGAGCACATCAAGCTGGGCCTTTTGCAGTTCCCTGGTGCGATCCTCCACCAGGGACTCCAGGTTTCCCTTATGAAATTCCAGCTCGGTTTGCACCTTGATCAGGCTTTCTTCAAGCTGCATTTCTTTGGTGACATCAATTAAGGTTCCATAGGAGAGTACGACCCCCTCTCGCTCGTGGATCTCCACCCGGGACAGATCTTTGAGCCAGAACGGGCTGCTGTTGACCTCGAACTTGTAGATCGCGTCAACCCCGCCACCCCGCTCCGCCATGCGGCGCAGCGCCGGGCGCATCCGCTCGATTTGGGATTTGTCCCGGATGATTTTATCGATGGCGGGAGGGTTTTTCTGAATCCGGTAGAGGCAGCGGGTGATGATATTGTCCCGCAACGCCTCCGCCACCTCGGTGGTGTGAAACCCGAGCAGGCTATGCAGCGTTTTTCCTGCATATTCATACCAGATGTTGCCGCCGTCCTCGGGCAACCAGGCGGCAATATAGGGGATTAATGCGGAGCCAAGTTGCTCAAGCGCCTTGAAATGGGCGATAGCGGAGGCAAGATTGTTTTTCAACGTGTGGCTATACGGTCCGATAAGAATTCGTCCCGTATATTGGTCGAGATTGCCGAAAGGCGAGGAGATATTTTTAGTCATGACTGGTACGATAAGTCATAGGGGTAGCGCCCAAAAGGTTGTAAGCAAGGCTGCATGTCACCTTAAAGTGGCCGTGCAAAAACTAGGTAATCGTGTGCCGCAACTCTTATTATGAAATCTCTTACCCGGATAGTATTAATACATTGGCGGAGTGTGTTCAACAGATAGTTGGTCGCGGTGAATGAATCGGTATGGTTAATTGGTGATTAAATAAAAAAAAGGGGCCGGAAAGGCCCCTTTTGCTTTGTTGATGTCTGCCGCTTTTTTTAGAGCAGATTGGTCTTTTTAAGAACGATCACCGCTCCTTGGTAAGATACAATCACCAGGGCCACATAGCCGAACAGTAATAAGGTTGTCATTGTTATCTCCTCTTTTTAGTACATCTCTTTGGCTTCTTCACCGGTCAACTCGGCCAAGGTAAGCTTTTTGGCATCCATCTGTTTCCAGACATAGGCAATATACGCCATCACAAACGGAACGGCCAGGGCCACGTAGCTCATGGCGGTGAGGGTGTATTTGCTGCTTGAGGCGTTGTAGATGGTCAAGCTTGATTGCAGATCGGCGACCGACGGATAAAAAGCGGTGTGGTTGTAACCGGCCAGGGAAAAGATGGCCAACCCCACCAGGGCGGTGCCGATGCCGCCGAACCAGATGCCGCTATCCTTGCCCAGAAAACGGGTGGCGGCTACGCCGTAGATCACCGAGCCCAGTCCGGCCAACAGCAGAACGAGTACCGCGGGCATGGCCAGCAGGTTATGGAGATATTTGCCTTTTTCCATAAAGACCCGTCCGTTTTCCGGGTCGACCGCAAAGCCTTCCATGGTGATGAAGCCGCCCAGGATCACGAGAAGGAAGGGCAGGGCCCAGAGAAAATTGATCCAGGCCGCCTTGCGGCAATGGTTGGTGAGCGGCTCATGGTCGATGTTGTTGACCAGGTACATCGCGCCCAGGCTGCGGGCTAAGAAGACCAAAAAGAGGCCGAGGCCGAGGTTGAAGGGGTTGAGGGCCGCTTCCAGGCCGCGGTAGGGGGTTTCCCAGCTAACGTGATTATACATGTTCAGCGAAAACTGGGAGCCGGTGAAAAAGGTGCCTACCGCTGCGCCGATCAGTAGCAGACCGACACTGCCGTTGATGAACATGAAGATCTCGTAGGTGCGCGCCCCGAGCAGGTTGTCCGGTTTTTTGCGGTATTCGTAACTGACCGCCTGCAGGATAAAGGTGAAGAGGATCAGCATCCACACCCAGTAGGCGCCGCCGAAGCTGGTCGCGTAAAAGAGCGGGAAGGCGGCGAACAGGGCGCCGCCGAACAGGACCAGGGTGGTGAAGGTCAGTTCCCACTTGCGGCCCATGGAATTGATGATCAGGGATTTTTCATCCTCATTGGTGGTCGCGGTAAAGATCAGGGTCTGCCCCCCTTGGACAAAGGTGAGGGCGATAAAGATCGAGCCGACCAGGGATGCGATCAACCACCAGAGTTGCTGTAATGTCGAGTAATCCAGGTTTCCTATCATTGTGTTATGCCTCCGGTCCGATCTGGATTTGTTTGATCATGATTTTAAGTTCCGCAATGAGCAGTACGGTGAACAGGGTCAGGAAGATAAAGAAAGTGGTCTGCACATTGGCCGCCGCCAGATTGGTATTGGCCACCCCCACCGGCAGTAAGCCCTGGATGGCCCATGGCTGGCGACCGACCTCGGCCACGACCCAACCGGCCTCCTGAGCCAGATAGCCCAAAAAGATCGAGAAAAAACAGAGGTAGTTGAGCCAGCGCTGGTATTCGAGGGTTCCCTTGAAGGCAAAGAAGAGAACCAAGAGGAAGATCAGCGGAAACATGGTGCCCAGGATTACCATGATGTGAAAGCTGTAAAAGGTGGTGGCCACCGGCGGTGCGGCATCGGCCGGTTTTTGTAAATGGCCGTAACCCAGGTCGTCCTTGTATTGGTTGAAGATTGCCAGGGCGGCGTCGGCCTCGACCAGATTTCCATGGTTTTTGGCGGTCTTATAACGGGCCAGTTCGGTCAGGGCGATCTTGCCGTTGGCGATGCGCTGCTCGGCGCCGATGATGTTGTGCTCACTGTTGCCGAAGACCAGGTCGTTGATGCCCGGCACATAGCTGGTGAAATCGCGGTTGGCGAGCAGCGACAACAGGCCGGGCACTTTTACCGCCTGCAGAAAAACGGGTTGGTCATCCCCGGGTTGTTTGGCGGAATTGATTATGCCGAAAGCAACAACCGGCGCCGATTTTTCGCCATCGTACAGGCCTTCCATGGCCGCCAGCTTCATCGGCTGTTTCTGGGCCACGGCATAGGCGGCTTCATCACCGGTGAGGCCGACAAAGGTCGAGGAGAGCAAGCCGAAAACCGCGGCGACCACCATGCTTTGTTTGGCCATCTTCTGGTGGCGGCCCTGGAGCAGGAAGAGGGCGGAAATGCCGACGACAAAGAGGGAAGCCAGCAGAAAGCCTGAGCTTGAGGTGTGGGTGAACTTGCTGATCGCCACCGGCGAGAAGATCACCTCGGCGATATTTTCCATCTCGAACCGGGCGGTGTCCGGATTAAAGGCCATGCCTACCGGATATTGCATCCAGCCGTTGGCCACCAGAATCCAGACCGCGGAAAGATTGGAGCCGACGGCCACCATCCAGGTGGAAAAAAGGTGAAAGCCCTTGGAGACCCGGTTCCAGCCGAAAAACATCACGGCAAAGAAGGTGGCTTCCAAAAAGAAGGCGAAGATCCCCTCGATGGCCAGGGGCGCGCCGAAGATATCGCCCACCATCCAGGAGTAATTGGACCAGTTGGTGCCGAATTCAAACTCCATGATGATGCCGGTGGCCACGCCGATCGCAAAGTTGATGGCGAACAGGGTCATCCAGAATTTGGTGATTTTTTTCCACTCCTCATTGCCGGTTTTGACATAAATGGTTTCGAAAAATGCCAGTAAAAAGGACAGCCCCAGGGTAAGCGGGACAAAGATCCAATGATACATGGCGGTGAGCGCGAACTGTGCCCGGGCCCAATCCACGGTGGTTAATAGTTGTTCTCCCACAACTGCCTCCTTTGGTTGCCGCTGCTTTTCGTTTTCGGCAGCGGGGTTAAGTAGTTACTAAGTTAAAAGTTATTGGTTTTTTGAGTTATGTCAGCGGGCCGCTCGGTATTGGTCAGCGTGTCCAGCACATGGGCGGCCCGTTCGGTGTCGGTGTTGAAATTGGTTGCCAGAAAATTGGGAAAGAAAAAAATCTTTAGCACGCCGAACATGATGAACAGCTTGATAAAGATGATTTTCCACAGGGTGCGGCCCACCACCATGGCGCGGAAGCCGTCCCGGTAAAAGGTGTAGATTTTGCTCGGCAGAGTTTTCATCGCTAGGTCCCCCTCGTTTGGGACTAACAAGATCTTTTTACTGTTGTATATTGATTGGCTGGGTGAGGTCAAATTTTTTCTCCCTTTATTTGGTTAGGGTTGCAAGGAAAAGGGCTGAGGCAACAGGAGTCTTCCCGGGCCAGAGTGGCGAAATCAGCCTCTTGCAGTGTGGCGCGCAGTTGGCTCCTGGCCTTGTTCCAGACGCGATGCACGGTGCAGCCGGCGCTGGCCTTGCAGGCGCCGGGCCTGGTCACGCAGGTATTCAGTGAAATCTCGCCGATGATGGCCTCGATCACGGCCAGCAGGGTGATCTTTGCCGGGCTCAGCAGCAGACGGTAGCCGCCGGTTGCCCCCTGCTGGATCTCGATAATGCCGGCCTTGGCCAGTTGTTGAGCAATTTTTGCGAGAAAGGGCGGCGGGACATCGGTTTTGGCGGCAATCTCTTTGCGGCTGACCAAGCGTTCTTTATCTTGCTTGGCCAGGTAAAGAACGCAGCGGACCCCATATTCTCCTGCTCGTGTAAGTTTCATGCGGAAGTTCCATTTAAAACTAATGAGATAATTTTGGTCTTATATAAATAGTATTAGGAACTATTGTCAAGAAAAAGTTTGTGTTAATTTTGCGTTTAACAGCCGAGGTAAAAGTGATTGCGGCTTCAACGAAATATTGGTTTGAAAGGGGCGGCTGCAAGTTGATGCGGGTGCAATATTAATTATCGGCACCGGCCAGGGCGGCCAAAGCGGCGGCAGCCACCATGGCGACGCTGGTAACCCTGAGTTGTCCGTTCTCGTAAAGATCAAAGGTGGTCCGGTCGTCGGCCAATTTTTTGATGCCGGCTGCCGCCTCCTGATGGCCGAGTAGTGCCAGGGCTCGGCCGGCCAAGGCTTGCACCACGACATCTTCCGAATTCAGATATGGCATCAGGTATTTAGCGGCCCGCCATTTATGCAGCAGTTCCGGGCGGACCTTGGCCATTTCGCCGATTCCCCACAACAGGCCCCGATGCATGACCGGCAGCTCAAGGTAAAAGCCGTCTTCCCGCATAAAGGAAACCAGGATATTGGTGTACTCCTCGGCGAGCGCCGGGTGGTTGATCAGGCATTGAGCCATGGCCTCGGGCGCGCCCCAGCCGATGCCGCCGGATTCGTCGTTGAGGCTCCACATGAAGCGGCGAATGACAATGCGGGCCGCCTCCATATCCTGATCGGCCAGTCGGGCAACGGTGACGCCCATGGCGATGATGGCGTTCCATCTTATCTTGGGGTCGGAGTTGCAGATGCCTGCGAAAAGGGCGTTAAGCAGTTTTTGGGGGGCATGGCCGTTGATTTCTTTTAAAATTCTGTCAATCTCATCGTTTTTGAGCAGGGCGGAGATCTTTGTTTTAAGGCCTCGCTGGCTTACGAGCATAGAGATTCTCCCTAAAAACAGATGGCTGAAGTGGTCAGCCTTAACAAGGTTTGCGCGGAATCGGGCAACCAGGCGAGGTTGCCCGAGGTTAGTCTAATCTTCAACGGCAAAGCGGGCGGAGGTGGTTCGGGGCGGCTGATACTCGCCCACCGGCACCAGTTTTTTGTTGAATTTAACGCAGTCCACCACGGTATTCCATACCTTGGTCATGGCCAGCGCCTCTTCTTCTGATTCGGGGGTGAACTCGACCAGATTTTTCTCAATCGAAATTTTCATAACTGTTCCTCTTGGTTTAAGCTTTTAAAGCCCGTGCCACTGCGGTCCCGAGCTCTGTGCAATCTTTTAACGAATCATGGGTGGGCACATTTTTGATCTTTACCCCTGGGTGGACCGTCTCCAGGCCAATTTCCTCAAGATAATTGTTGAGGTGCTTGACTGATTCGCCGCTCCAGCCGAAGGAGCCGAATGCCGCCGCGACCTTATGTTTGGGGCGCAGCCCTTTGAGGTAGGTGAGGATGTCGGCCATGGCCGGCATGATATTATTGTTCAGGGTGGGGGAGCCTAAAATAATGGCCCCGGCATCGAGAATCTCGGTGATAATATCACTGCGGTGCGCTCGGCGGGCATGGAGCAGTTTGACGTGCTTGATCCCTTCCCGTTGCAGGGCATTCATGATGGTTTTGGCCATTTTTTCGGTGGAGTGCCACATGGAGTCATAGATGATCACGACTTTTTCTTTGGCTTCATAACGACTCCAGCGATCATAGGCCTCAATAATCATCCGGGGTGACTTGCGCCAGATGATGCCGTGGTCAGGCGCGATTATCTCGATCTCGAGATTCATCTCTTTCACCTGGGCCAGCAGTTTCTGGACGACCGGCGAAAAAATCATCAGAATGTTGGCGTAATACTTGGCCGCATGTTTCATCAGCTGATCGGTGTCGACCTCATCGTCGAAGCGCTCGGAGGTGGCCCAGTGATGGCCGAAGGCATCGCTGGAGATGAGCAGTTTGTCTTCCGGGATATAGGAAAACATGCTGTCCGGCCAGTGGAGCATCTTGGTTTCAATAAATTGAACGCTTCTTTTGCCCAGGCTGATGGAGTCGCCGGATTTAACAACCTCAAGGGGCCAGTCTTCCCGGTGGAAATGTTCGATAATCGCTTTTTTGCCCATGGGTGAGCAGAATATTTTTTCGGGCTTGATCAGCTCGATTATTTCCGGCAGAGAGCCGGAATGGTCCATTTCCACATGGTTGACCACAAGATAGTCGATCTTGCTCGGGTCGATTATCTGACGCAGATGGTGGAGAAGATCGCCCTTCAGCTCTTTTTTTACGGTATCGAACAGAACGGTTTTTTCGTCTTTGATCAGGTAGGCGTTGTAGCTGGTGCCGCTTTCGGTGGAGTAGCCGTGAAAGTCCCGGATGTTCCAATCAACGGCGCCGACCCAGTAAATATTTTCTTTTACTTCAATTGCTGCCATGGCTTCCTCTTCATTTAAAAAAATTGCCGGTCGCTGCCGACCGGCAATTGATGGAACTGATATATACTTACTAGAAAATCATGCTCGCCGGTTGGTTAGCCCTTGGCCGGAGGAGGGGTGAAAACCCGCTGGCCGAGTTCGGCGTCCAGGGTGAACAGGGCGCTGGTATCCTTGCCGATGAGTTTGAGTTTATCAAGCACCGCTCCCACCCCCGACTCTTCTTCAACCTGCTCCGTGACAAACCATTGAAGAAAGATGTTGCTGGCGTGGTCCCGTTCGTCCAGGGCGAGATTGACCAGGTTGTTGATCAGGCCGGTGACCTTTTGTTCGTGGGCCAAAACATCCTGGAAAACCGCCAGAGCTGATTTCCAGGTGGTCGGGGGCTGGTCAATGGCCTTTAGCGAAACCCGGCCGCCCCGTTCGTTGACAAAATTGAGAAGCTTCATGCCGTGGAACCATTCCTCTTCGGCCTGGGCCCGCATCCATTGGGCAGCGCCGGGCAGGCCGCTGGAGTCGAAATAGGTGCTCATGGACAGATACATGTAAGATGAATAAAACTCGGCATTGATCTGCTCGTTAATAGCTTTTTCCATTTTTTTGCTTAACATGGTTCGTTCTCTCGTGAAAATTTTAAGGACGGTTAGGCCTTCCAAAGTCCATGCAGATTGCAGTATTCCCGGGCTGATACCGTGGTGGTGGTGTCAATGGCGAAAAAAGCTTCGGCAGGGGCGCCCGGGGTCAGAAACTGCCGATAGGCCTTGCCTCCGGCAATAAGTTCGATCCATTCGATCAGGTGTTTTTCCTCCATGGGGTGGGGGACGCTGCCGACCTTTACCTTGTAGCCGCCGTCAACCTTTTCGATCACCGGCACGTGTTTTTCCTGGGCCGCATCAACGGTATTTTCGCCAAGCAAGGTCATGGGCTGGCCGCAACAAACCAAGTCCCCGGCGCCACTGTGAATAACCTCAACCATGTTGCCACAAAGTTCGCATTTGTATACTTGCATTTTTTCAGCCATGGTACTTCTCCTTAATTTTGTTTTTTACTGCCCCGGTTGAGGCAGTTGTCATCATTGTGTGGCCGTCGGTACCGGCATGTTTTCACCAGTTTTCGCCGAGTAGCTCGAAATGATCCCGGGGGTGGTCGCAGGCCATACATTTTTCCGGAGCTTCGGTGCCTTCGTGAAGATAGCCGCAGTTACGGCAGCGCCAGGTAACTTTTTCATCGCGTTTAAAAACCCGGCCTTGTTGGATATTGGTCATCAGTTCGCGGTAGCGTTTTTCGTGTTGTTTCTCGGCGTTGGCAATGGCCATGAAGATCCCGGCTAATTTCGGGAATCCCTCTTCTTTGGCGATTCTGGCGAATTCCGGGTACATGATGGTGTGTTCGTGATTTTCGCCGTTGGCCGCATCGAGCAGGTTTTCCAGGGTGGTGCCGATCATCCCGGCGGGAAAGCTTGCGGTAATCTCCACCTCGCCGCCCTCCAGCATCTTGAACAGCCGTTTGGCATGCTCTTTTTCCTGGTTGGCGGTTTCTTCAAAAATAGTTGAAATCTGAACGTAGCCTTCTTTTTTAGCCTTGGAAGCATAGTAGGTGTATTTGTTGCGGGCCTGGGACTCACCGGCAAAGGCGGTGAGGATGTTTTTTTCGGTCTGCGTACCTTTTAGTGAAGACATGTTTGCGAATCCTCCTGTTGTAAATTACTTATTATAGAATGGACCAATTTTTTTTAATTGTACATATTTTTTAGGGGTTTGGTGAAAAAAAATGCTGCTTTTCTTGGTGAGGATATCAGGGCGCAATTATCCTGATTAACTTGCCTCAACTCGGCTGAGCAGGGGGAAAGCTTATTTGCAGGCCGGGCAGATACCGGTAAATTCCAGCCGATGCCGGATGATTGTATATTTGCTCAGTTTGCCCGCCTCTTTTTCCACGCTCCGGTCAGGCGGCATGTCAATGTCGTCGACCTTGCCGCATTTGGCACAGCGGACATGGTAATGGGTTTCGGCATTCGCATCGAAGCGTTTTTGGGTTCCGCCGATATCCAGTTTCTGGATAACTCCGCAGTCGGACATGATCTCCAGGTTGCGGTAAACGGTTCCCAGGCTGATTTTGGGCAATCTCTTGCGCACCATCTGGTAGAGCTCATCTGCTGTCGGATGAGATTTTACGCTCATCAATTCGTCAAGGATGAGCTGCCTTTGTTTGGTAATCCGCAAGCTGCTGCAATCAATTTGGTCTAGTTCTAGCACAATACTCCCTCCCGAGATTGTTTAAGAATGATTACTATTTTTACAACAAACACCTTTTGTGTGCAATGGTTTTTTTTGTGAAAGAATGAAAAAAAGTGAGCTCTGTTTTGGGGAGGTGCTGCCGACCCTGCTGGCTAAATCAGAAGTTGGAAAGGGGAGGCTTGTTTTGTTGAAAGAACCGGCGGTTCGCCCCCACGAGCCAAGGGGGCCAGTTGAGTCGTTAGGGCGAGGCTAGCCTAAAAGGTGCCGACCAGGGCGGCGTCGGTGGCAATCTCGGCCGGTTCCTGCAACGGGCCTAAAGGATTTTTTTTGTAGATTTCTTCGTCGATGAGCGGTTTGCCGTCCCAAATCTTGTAAACGACAAGATCGTCAACCAGCACGATGAGGGCGGAAAAACGCCAGCCGGTCTGCTGGGACAATCTCTTAAACCGTAAAAGATCCAAAACCACATTGCCATGTCTTTTGCTTTTGACCTTTTGCAGTTTGAGCTCATAGGCCAGGCAGGCGTTTTTGGCTTCGACGCAGCCCTTAAGCCCTACGTCGAGATCATTTTTGGTAATGGAAGAGTTGGGCATGAACTTTTCGATGATGGAGAGATAGTTCAGGATTTCGATATTAGGGGTTTTGTACGGGTCAAAGCCCAGTTTGTTTAACTCCTCGCTGGTTGTGGCAAAGGGAATGATCTGGTCATAGGAGGACTTTAGCTGGCCAAAGGTGTCCCATTGTGACTGGGCCGTGGTTTTAGCCACCGGCAACAGGCCGGAGCAGCCGCTGAAAGCAAAGAGGCAAAGGGGAATCATCAAAAGGCCGGGTCGTAATCTCATCGCTGTCATCCTTGGTTGGGCGGGGTAAAAAATCACGCATCCAAATTCAGTATAACTCGGCCCCGGTGTTTTCCCAGTAAAATATTTTCAATATATTGATCCAGTTCCGGCAGGGAGATTTCGGTAACGAGTTTCTCCAGGTCCGGCAGCCGCCATTGATCGGCAAGTTTCTGCCAGATCGGGATCCGGACCTCCATGGCGCAACTGGCGGAATCGATACCGATCAGGCTGATGCCGCGCAGGATAAAGGGGTAGACGTTGAGGGGCAGATCCGGCGAGGCGGCATTGCCGCAGCAGGTCACCGCACCGCCGTAGCGGGTGGATTTGATGGCGGTGGCCAGGATGGGGCCGCCCACCGTATCGACGACCCCCGCCCATTTGCCCTTGAGAATCATGCGATCGGAGGTGTCGATTGCCTTGGCGCGGGGCAGGATTTCTTCCGCGCCAAGTTCCCGCAGAAAACTCTCTTCTTCAACCTTGCCGGTGGCGGCCACCACCCGGTAGCCGGCCTTGGCGAGCATGGCCACCGCCATGCTGCCCACCCCGCCGGTGGCCCCGGTTACCAGGATTTTGCCCTGGTCGGGGGTAACCGGATGTTGGCTGAGCCGGTAAACGCATTGGGCCGCGGTAAAGCCCGCGGTGCCGTAGATCATGCTTTCCCGCAGGGTCATCCCGGCGGGCAGCGGCATGACCCATTTGGCCGGAACCCTGATGTAGCGGCCGAAGCCGCCCGGGGTGTTCATCCCCAGATCGTAGCAGGAGACAATCACCTCATCGCCCGCCGCAAAGTCTTCATGCTCGCTGTGCTCGACAACCCCTGCCGCGTCTATCCCAGGGGTGTGCGGGTATTTTCGGGTAACGCCGCGGTTGCCGGAGGCGGACAGGGCGTCTTTATAGTTGAGCGATGAGTATTTTACCCGGACCAAAACCTCGCCCTCGGGCAGCTCGTCGATGGTTTTTTCCCGAAGTTCGCGTTTGAAGGTGTCGGGTTTGGTTTCGGAAACAACCATGGCGGTAAATTTTAGAGAAGACATTTGGTTCCTTTTGTTGTGCCGTCAGGCGATTGGTGGCGCCGGATATCTTGTTGGGAATAATACAACAAAAAATATCTACTCTATATAAAATAAACGCCAAGTACAGAAAATGAAATGGTATATTGCAAAAGCCGGGCGCATTTGTTTATTAAATCAAGGGGGATAATTCCGGTAATGTCGGAAAAACCGCTGATTTCGCCTGGTTTGCCCTTTGGGATGAAACACACTGCAGCTGCAAGTGTTGCGGGGTCTTGAAACATAAAGAGGAGAGAGGAGGAAGCATGAAGGTCTATGATGAAAAACATATCAAGAATATAGTTTTACTTGGCAGTGTAAAATCAGGGAAGACCACCCTTGCCGAGACCATGGTTTTCGAGGCCGGCCTGATCAAGCGGCGGGGCAGTGTCGAAGATAAAAACACCATCTCCGATTATCACGAAATCGAGCATGATCGCGGCAACTCGGTCTATGCCACCTCTCTGCATACCGAATGGCGCGACTATAAGATTAACATCGTTGATACCCCGGGCCTTGATGATTTCGTGGGTGAAATCGCCGCGGCCCTTAGGGTTGCCGACACCTGTGTGATGCTGATCAACGCACAGTACGGGGTGGAGGTCGGCACCGAACTCAACTGGAATTCCGTTGAGAAATTCAGCAAGCCCGTTATTTTCGCCGTTAATAAGGTCGATCATCCCAAGGCCGATTATGACCTGGCCGTGGAGTCCCTGCGCGAGAGGTTCGGTGATGCCGCGGTGCGCATGCAGTATCCGGTTAACCAGGGCGAGGGCTTTGACTGCATCATCGATCTGTTGAAGATGACCATGTACAAGTTCCCGGCCGAGGGCGGCAAGCCCGAGAAATTACCCATCCCGGACAGCGAGAAAGAGAAGGCTGATCAGCTCCATAACGAGCTGGTCGAAAAGGCGGCGGAAAACGATGAAGAGTTGATGGAGCTCTACTTTGAAAAGGGCAGCCTTGATGAGGATGAGCTGCGCAAGGGGTTGAAGATCGGCATGCTCAACCGGGATGTTTTCCCCATTTTCTGTATGTCCGCCAAGCAGAATATGGGCAGTGGCCGGATGATGGGCTTTATCGACAATGTCGCTCCGTCGGCCAACGAGATGTTGCCCGAGAAAATCACGGACGGCGACGAGCTGGTCTGCGATCCGGCCGGCCCCCCTGTTGTGTTCGTGTTCAAGACCCTGGTTGAGCCCTATCTCGGCAAAATCACCTTTTTCAAGGTCTGCTCCGGCGAGGTCGTGGAAAACACCGAGTTGACCAATTACCAGACCGGTGATAGCGAGCGGTTCAACCAGCTCTTTATCATGGACGGTAAAGAGCGCCGGCAGGTGGCAAAGCTGGTGGCCGGTGATATCGGTGCCACCTTAAAGCTGAAAAACACGGCAACCAATCATACCCTGCACGGCAAGGGTAAGAAGGTGGCCCTGGTGCCCATCGAGTTTCCCGAGCCGCGGATTCGCAGCGTGGTGGTGGCCAAGGATAAAAAGAATGACGAAAAATTGACCGAGGCCCTGCGTGACATGCAGGCGGAGGATCAGACCCTGCGGGCGGAGTTTTCGCCGGAACTCAAACAGCTCATTCTCTGGGGCCAGGGCGATCTCCATCTGCAGGTGGCCAAATGGCGGCTGGAGAAGGTCTACGGCATTGAGGTGGAGTTTGCGGAGCCGCGTATTCCTTATCGGGAAACGATTCAGAAGGCGGCCACCACCGTCTACCGCCACAAAAAGCAGTCCGGTGGTTCCGGTCAGTTCGCCGAGGTGCATATGCGGATCGATCCCTATGTGGAAGGGGCGCCTGATCCCGAGGATCTTTCGGTGCGCGGCAAGGAGGAGATTGATCTGCCCTGGGGCGGCAAGCTTGTTTTTTACAACTGTATTGTCGGCGGCGCCATTGATCTGCGGTATCTGCCTTCCATTCTCAAGGGGGTAATGGAGAAGATGGAAGAGGGGCCGATTACCGGTTCCTATGTGCGGGATGTGCGGGTCATGGTTTTTGACGGCAAGATGCACACGGTTGACTCCAATGATATTTCTTTCAAGATTGCCGGGGCCCAGGCCTTTAAGGATGCTTTCCGGCAGGCTGATCCTTTAATCCTTGAACCGATTTACGAGATGGAGATTTTGGTGCCCGAAGATCTGATGGGCGACGTGATGAGTGATTTGCAGGCGCGGCGTTCGGTTATTACCGGCATGGATGCCCAGGGTCGCTATCAGGTGATCAAGGCGGCCACCCCGTTGGCCGAGCAGTACAAGTACACCACCGCTCTCAAGTCGATTACCCAGGGCCGGGCGAGTTTCAAACGCAGTTTTAAGGAGTATTCCCCGGTGCCCTATGATGTGCAGCAGGAGTTGTCTGCCAAGCAGGAAGATTGATTGGTTGGCATCGCATAAAAAAAAGCCGCCGGGACAAAAGTCCCGACGGCTTTTTTAGAGGGGAAGGAAAGGAGAACATCGCTTGCGCGATGGGAAAAATTATTTTGTCTGAACTATCGTTGGCCGACATTTTGTCAAGATCGGTTAATGGCCGCCGATCGATTAACGATTACCTTTAATAATTCACCTCTTAATCGCTTTTTTAAATTCTTGCAAGTGGAAATTTTTACGTTTTTTCAATTATTTTGATGCGGCCATACCGGGCGCGGCCTGCCGGGCCGCGGGGTGGTCGGCGACAGAGGTGTTAAGGAATATGGTTCAGATGCGGGCGGATAATTCCATTGCCGAAATCTATAGCTTTGATCGGAAAAAGCGGATTGCCCGCCCTCTTTTTTCCTGTGGGGTTTCCGCCGGGTTTCCCTCGCCGGCCGATGATTATATCGATCGCCATCTTGATCTTAATGAATTGATGATCGCCAATCCGGCGGCCACCTTTTTTGTGCGGGTTGCCGGAGATTCGATGGTCGGGGCCGGGATCAATCATGACGATATCCTGGTGGTCGACCGCTCGCTCGCTCCGGTGAGCGGCAAGATCGTAATCGCCATCCTCAACGGCGAATTGACGGTGAAACGGCTGGTGAAGACCGAGCGCTCATGCCGGTTGGTGGCGGAGAATCCCGACTATGAGCCCATCGAGCTTGTCGAGGAAAACCAGTGCGAGATCTGGGGTGTCGCCACCTATGTGATCCATTCTCTGTAACGGGCTGATTCTTATGGCGCAAGTATTTGCCCTGATTGACTGCAATAATTTCTATGTTTCCTGCGAGCGGCTGTTTGCCCCGCAACTTAAGGCCCGGCCGGTGGTGGTGCTGTCCAATAACGACGGCTGTATCATTGCCCGCTCGGAAGAGGCCAAGGCCTTGGGTATTGCCATGGGCGAGCCCTATTTTAAGGTCGCGGCCTTTCTCGAAAAACACGCGGTTCATGTTTTTTCCTCCAATTACGCATTATACGGCGATCTGTCCCAGCGGGTCATGGCGGTGCTGCAGCAGCTGGAGCCTTTTGTGGAGATCTATTCCATTGATGAGGCCTTTGTCTCCCTGCCGGTTGCGGGGGGCGGCGATCTGGTCGCTTATGGCCTGAAGTTGCGGGAGACCATCCGGCAATGGGTGGGGATCCCCGTTTCCATCGGCTTCGGTCCCACCAAGACCCTGGCCAAGATCGCCAACCGGATGGCCAAGCAGGACAAGGCCGGCAACGGGGTGTTTAGTCTCCTCGATCATCCCCGGCTTGATGCATTGCTGGCCGAGGTGCCGGTCGGGGCGGTGTGGGGGATCGGTCGCCGCCATGGCGCGAAGCTTACGGCCTGCGGGATCCGCAGCGCCTTTGATCTTAAGGGGGGCGATGATGATTGGCTCCGCAAGCACCTCACCATCACCGGCCTGCGCACGGCCATGGAGCTGCGGGGGCTTTCCTGCCTGCCCTTTGAGCAGCTGCCGCCGGCCAAAAAATCCATCACCAGTTCCCGCTCCTTTGGTCGGACCGTGCAGGGCAAGGCTGAGTTGTTCGAGGCCGTGGCCACCTATGTGACAATGGCGGCGGAAAAAATGCGGCGGGCAAAGCTGGTGGCCGGTTGTCTGCAGGTGTTCGTCACCACCAATCGTTTTAACAAGGATGCCCCCCAGTACAGCAACAGCGAGTCGGTGCGGCTGGAGCCGCCCACGGCCTCGACCCCGGAGCTGCTCAGCCGCGCCAGGGTTTGCCTGGATCATCTCTATCGGCCGGGTTATGCCTATCAGAAGGCCGGGGTTGTCTTACTTGATCTCTTGCCCGAGGCCAGGCAGCAGGGTCATCTTTTTGGTGGTGATTCCGGCAAGGCCGGGCCGCTGATGGCGGCGTTGGATAAGATCAATAATCGGTGGGGCCGGGAGACGGTGCAATCTGCGGCCGCCGGTTTTACAAAGAGCTGGAAAAATCGGCAGGAGCGCAAATCGCCGGCCTATACCACCTGCTGGCACGATTTGCCGGTGGTGCGGGCCTCTCGTCGGTAAGAACCGAAAAGGGCTACGCCTTTATTGCTTCGGCAGCTTCCTGAACCAGTGTCCTGATCTCAATTCTGGTTTCGGGGTCAAGGCCATGCTCTTCGCAATAATTAAGGTTCAGCAAGAAGAGCTCGGCATTAAATTCATCCATGAAAAGAAGTTCTTCCCGGCTGAATTGGTACTCCGGGGAAAAATTCAAAGGGCAGACTGAAACCTCAATGGCCTGTTGCTCCTCATTGATATAGGCAAGGGGCAGGCCGTGGGTCCGGCAGATGATGGGCCGCTGCGCGTAGACGGTACAGAGCCCGTCAATGAGCAGCGGGCATTTTTCCGTATCTTTTTTCGCCTGACCGGCGATTTGTCGCCGGGTCGGTTCGGGCAGCTTTTTAAAAGCCTTGCTGATGCGGTCGGCTTCCACGGCCAGGATGCTGAATGCCATGCAGCAATCGGTGCAACCGGCGGTACAGTGCAGGCCGGCGCTAAGGATTTTGCTCAGCTCTGAGATGTGGGTGGAGAGCCGTTGCTCAAGCGCATCATATTCGGCCATCACTGGTCATGGCCGATTTTTAAGTATTCGCGATTGCGCGGTTTTTCGTTGTGGATGTTCCCGGCGTCATTGCCGTAGATAAGTTTTTCAAGGTTGGCGACGACCATGGTCAGTTCCTCGGATTGAGCGGTCAGTTCAATTGAGGCCGCCGCTGATTCCTCCGAGGTGGAGGCGATGTTCTGGGTGGTGGCGGCGGCGTCTTCCATGGCTTGGGTGATTTGGCTGATTCCCCTGGACTGTTCGCCGGTAGCCTCGGTGATGGCCGCGTTTTTGTCGCCGATTTTGGTGGCGGTTTCCACAATCCCGTCAAAATCGGCATTGATATTTTTGAGAGAATGGGCGCAGGAAGTGATTCTTTCAACCGTGGTATCTAGCAGCAGTTGGGTCTGCTTGGCTTCCGTGGCGGTCTTCATGGCCAGGTTTTTGACCTCATCCGCCACTACCGCGAAGCCGGCGCCGGCTTCGCCGGCCCGGGCCGCTTCAACGGCGGCGTTCAGGGCCAACAGATTGGTCTGAAAGGCGATGGAGTCGATGGTGGAGATGATTTTTCTGATTTTATCACTATCTGTTTCGATCTGGGTCATGTTTTGGGTAAGGGCGGCCAGGGCCTTAAGTGATTGGCCCGATTTCCTGATGTTTTCCTTCATCAGCTCTTCCGAGCCCTGGGTCAGGACGTTGGTTTCCTTGCTTTTACCCGCTACATCGGCCAGGGAGGTGGAAGATTGCTCGGTAAAGGCGGCTTGCCGGGCAGCGCTGTCCGACAGGAGTTGGCTGCCGTTGGCTATTTCGGCGGCGGCCGAGGCCACCTGGTTGGCGCTGGCCTGGATTTCCCGGGTGACCTTGCCCAGGGTCTTGGTCAGCATCGAGCCGATGAGGTAGGAGATGACCATGCCGCCGATTACGGCGATGATCGTAATTACTGATACCTGGGTTTTGGTGTTGCCGGCGGCATCCAGCATGACTTTATCGGTCATGATCTGGCTTTTTGCTTCTTTGCGGATGGTGTGGAGCAGTTCCTGGACCTTTTCCAGGGTGGGAACGGTTTCGGTGGCGTAAATGGTGTTGGCTTCCTGCATCCCTTGTAATTGCAGATCCTGCCAGCTCAGGGTCCGGTCGATGGCGGCCAGGGTGCTTTGGGCGAATTTGGCCGTGTTGTTGTTGAAAAAGGAGATGGCATACTGGATGCTGCCTTCTCTTAACATTTCATCGATCTGTTTGGCGCTTTGATGCAGATGGAGGTGCGGTTCTTCAATCTCTTTGAGAAGGGTGGCAAGTTCGGGATTGGCGTTTTTCTGGGCGGCAACCGGCTCGGAATAAAGCCATTTGCCGAGGCTGCATTTGGTGTGATCCATCTGCACGTCAATGGTGGTGGTTTTGTCATCCAGAAAGGCATCTTTGACCTTGTTTATCCAGCTTAGGTGGTCTACTTTTTTTTCGCGGAGAAAGTTGCCTAAGGATCGATCGGCCTGCCGAAATCGTTCGCCGATTTTAATGGCTGAGTTATGCAGGTCGGCGTGGGGTTTTTCAATTTTTTTGACTAGCGGGGCAAGGCTGGGCACCAGTCGTTCCGCCTCGTTGCGCCCCTCGCCGTAAAGCCATTTGCCGAAGCCGCATTTATGGTCGTCGGTCTCCACCTTCAGGGTGGTGATCTGGTCGTCGGTGAGCAGGGCGTTAACCTTGTTGATCCAGTTGAGGTGATCAACCTCCCTTTGGGCCAGTTCCCCATCCAGTCGGTTGCCGTCGATTACATCCGACGCATTTTTTATGATGGAGTTGGTGCCCCACAGACTCAAAAAACCGCAAATGATGAACAGTGCCAGCACAATGCCGAAGCCGATGGTTATCCGCTGGTTAATGGTGAGGGTGGAGGCAACGGTCTTTAAATTATTTTTTGCTGTAATCAATTAATAACCTCATGCAGGTGACCATCGGCTGAGAATGGCAATTGGCGCTGAATTGTAATTATTATTTTTTGCTGATGGTAAATAAGGTGTCGAGTTTCAGTTCTTTGAACAGTTCAAATAGGTCGGTGCCAAGATTGATCACGGAAAGTGTGCCGCCCGCCGTTGCCAGGTGTTTGTAAAGCAACAGGATTTTGCCGATGCCGGAACTGCCGATATGGCTTATCTGGCGGCAGTCGATAATTACTTTTTTGGTCGAGGCTAGATCAATTGCCTTAAAGTTGGATTTCAACTCATCCGCCCCTTTTTCGTCAATAATCCCCGCAAGGGTGATTTGAGTTTGGTTGTCGTTTGTCACGCATGCAATATCCATGATTCTCCCCAGAGTAAAAAAGTCAGCCATACAAAATGCTATTTATGAAAAATGATATACCGGCATATTTTTTTTGTAAACATAATATGCATCTAGTTGTTATTTTGAGGAATTTAAGTTTTTAATTAATGTTTAAGCATGGTGCCCCACAGGTTGAATTTTTCATTGGTTTCCGAAGGCGGTTTATGCGAGTTCATTCTTGTTTTTTGGAAGGTGATGATCAGGTGGCTGCCGGAAGACTTCCATTTGGTATAACTGGAAAGTTTTTTGATGATAAAGATCCCTCTCCCCGATTCGGCCAAGAGATGATCGAGGTCGGTGGGGTTAGGCAGGTCGCGGTAGTTGAAGCCCCGGCCCCGGTCGATTATCTCAAGGGTAAAGTCGTTGCCGAAGCGCCAGCGCACGGTTATCGGCAGGCTGCAATTCCTTTTGTTGCCATGCTTCCAAGCGTTGAGGATGGCCTCGGTCAAGGCCGTCTGGATTTTATAGTCTGAATTTTCATAATCATGGCGGATAAGTTCCTGGCTTATTTGTGTCCAGGCAAACGAGATAAGATCGTCAATATCTTGGAAATCATCGGGCAGCAGTTCCATCTCCGTAACGTCGTTGGTGTTTTCCAGCTCAACGCCGAGCACGGTGATGTCATCGTTTGAGGTGTTATGGGTGGCGGAAACCTCTTCATTGCAAAGGTTGGCGATGTGGCTGATGAGTTGTTCGGCAAGATCGGCCACCGGCAACAGCGGGGTCTTGTGCACAAGTTCAGTCAGCACGTCCTTGAGTTCGTAATAACTGAGAATCTGCTGCTCGTTTCTAAGGGGCATCTCCGGCAGGCCGTCCGTGTAAAGAATGAGCTTGTCGCCCGGCATGAGCTGTAGTTGGCCCGCCTTAAATTCGGCTTGATCGATGATCCCCATCGGTAGATTATTACCCCCGCCCCCGGGCTGCGGATATCCGGTGACCACGTTTTGCCGGATTAGAAAGAAAGGAGGGTGGCCGCAAGAGACAAAATTAAGCAGAAGGGTGTTGTGGTCGATTTCTGCGGTAATGGAGGTGAAAAACTGATCATCCTTGAAAAGTTTAGTCTTGCACAGGGTATGGTTGAGTGTCGAAACAATTTTTTCCAGGGACAGGTGCTGGAAGTTGAGAAGAACATTGTGGGTAAGGTCCGAGATGATGCTGCGCAGCATGCAGTTTACCGCGTGGCCTGATTGATCCTTGAGGCTGATGACTGTCCGGCCTCGGGGGTAATTGGGGTTGGGCATCAGCTTTCGAGCAAACAGGTGGTCGCCGCCTTCGGTTTTGCAGGGTGAGGAAAAGGCATGGAAGCAGAGGGCAAATCCTTCACCGATCCTGATGTATCGGGCCGGATAGTTGCTGATAAAGTCGAGAATGTTGCGGGCAAGCGCGATGTTCAACTCCTGCTCTTCGATGGTTTTTTTGAGGATGGCATTTTGTTGTTTCAGGTCCTCTCCGGCGGCTTTGAGCGAGAGGTGGGTTTTGGTCCGGGCCATAACCTCGGCGCCGTTAAAGGGTTTGGTGATGTAGTCCACCGCCCCGGTTGCGAAGCCTTTCTGGATGTCTTGGGGCGCATCCATGCTGGTTATGAAAATAATGGGAATGTCCGTTGTTGCGTTGTCGGTTTTAAGGGTTTGGCAGATGGCGAAGCCGTCGAGGCCCGGCATGATGATATCAAGGAAAATCAGATCCGGCAGTTGGTTGCGGGCAATGGCCAGCCCCTGGCCGCCGTCTTCGGCCGTTAGCACGTTGTAGTCTGCGCTGAGCAGTTTGTGCAACAAAGCACGGTTGAATTCAGAGTCGTCTACAACAAGGATGGTGGGGCGGATGCTCTCATGCATTGGTCAATAGGATCCTTTTGGCGTTGGCCTTGTCTGGCATGTTGTTCAGCCGCCGGTCTGTCCGTATTTTTTGATTAACGGGGTAAGGGGGGCGGTAAGTTCTTTGAACATGTTATTTAAGCCGCGGAACTTATCGCCTTCAGTTTCCAACTGTTGTTTCTCGATTTTTTTGGCGGCCGCCGACAGGTGGCTTAGTCCCAGGTTGCCCAAGGTGCCCTTCAGGCCATGGGCAACTCGGCAGAGTTCGTCCAGATTTTTATCGGCAAGCGCCTTTTCCCCTGCCGCGATTTCTTTTTGAAGGGTTTTGATCGCGATGTTCAGCATGGCTTCAGCCTCCCGGCTTGAGGCAATGTTGAAAGTGGTTTTTAAGAATTCGATTAAGCTCCGGGGGTCGATCCGGGCGGCCCCGGTTTCGGGTGATGTCGGGGTGATCTGCACGGCAGCTTGGAGGGGCAGGGCCAAGCCGAAGGTGTTGGCTTCGATTTTGGCATATAGATCGGCCGGGATGAATGGCTTGCTGAGATAGTCGTTTATCCCAGCCTCGCGATATTTTTGTTCATCGCCGGACAAGGCATGGGCGGTGATGGCGATGATCGGTGTTTTTCTGCCCTTTATTTTTCGGCGCAGCTCGGCGAGCAAGGCTCGGTGTTCGCTAAAATTGTTATCCGGCTCTTGATCCTGCTCGCAGAGGCGGATTAACCTGGTGGCCGTCAAGCCGTCCATGTCCGGCATTTGAATGTCCATCAGGATGAGGTCGAAATCCTTGCCTGTCAGTATCTTGAGCGCTTCCAGGCCGGTTGTCGCGCAGGCTACCCGGTGGTTTTGTTGGAGGAGCAACTGCTGGGCCACAATGGTATTGAACTCATTGTCTTCGACCAGAAGAATTTTAAGAGATCTTGTCGGGGTTGGTGAGGTTGTCGGCGGCAAAGGTTTTTCCGCGATTATCTGCGCCATTGCCGGCTGGGCTTTTTGGAGCCAGGCGGTAAAGTAAAAGCGGCTGCCCTTGCCGAGCTCACTCTCCACCCGGATATCTCCGCCAAAAAGGCCAACCAGGCTTTTGCAGATGGCCAGCCCCAGTCCTGTTCCTCCGTATTGGCGGGTAATACTGTTGTCTGCCTGGCTGAAGCTCTCGAATATATGCGGAAGTTTTTCTCCGGCAATGCCGCCGCCGCTGTCGGCCACGCAAAATTCCAGCAGCAGTTTATCTTCCTTCTCCTTCGCCACGGCGGCATATATTTTTACCGCCCCTTGGTTGGTGAATTTAATAGCGTTGGCCATGAGGTTCATTATGATTTGATGCAGGCGAAAGTCGTCACCCAATAAGGTCTTCGGCACCTCCGGAGCTATGGCGAAATCAAGTTCCAGGCCTTTGGCCATCGCCTCCAGATTAAGTGAGCGATGGACCGAATTGAAGGTGTTTAACAGGGAAAACGGGTGTTTTTCCAACTCCAGGTGGCCTGCTTCAATTTTTGAGTAATCAAGAATGTTGTTGATGATCTTTAATAACAGGGTGGATGATTTTTTTACCCCGCCGAGGTATTCCTGCTGTTCGGGGTTAAGCGGCGTCAGCATGGCCAGTTCGGTCAGGCCGATTATGGCGTTCATGGGGGTGCGGATTTCGTGACTCATGTTTGCCAGGAACTGGCTTTTGGCGTCGTTTGCCGCTTCTGCGGCTTCCTTGGCCCGGCGTAACTCGTTTTCGGAAATTCGCTGGTCGGTGATGTTGTGAAAGCCCCAGACCCGGCCGATGCCCTGGCCGTCAACGATCAGGGGCCGGGAAAAACGTTCGAAGACCAGGCCGTCTTTAAGTTCGATTACATCAAAGCTTTCGGCATTCGGCGAGTTGTAAAGGAGTTTTACCTTGTCGAGAAATTCGTTGGGCTTTTGCAGCTGTTTGAGCACGTATTCCAAGACCTTGGCGTCATCTCCCGCAGAGATAATCGAGCCGGGAATGGCCCAGAGATCGGCAAAGTTTTTATTGTATTTTAAAATCCTGCCGGAGGTGTCCACCACCATAATTCCATCGGTGGTGGATTCGAGGGTGGCGTTCAATTGAGAATTGATTTGCCTTAGAATTTTTTCCGTGGCAAGCAGTCCCTCCTGGGAATGTTTAAGTTCGGTAATGTCGGTCCAGGCTCCGATTATTTCAATGGGGATCTTTTCCCCCTCGCAGGTTACATCCGATTCGTCTCTGATCCAGCGGTATGAGCCGTTTTTGTGCTGCATTCTGTAATCCAGCGTATGGCGGCCGCCTTTTTTCAGCATGGCGGAGAACCTCTCTTGCACCCGTTGCCGGTCGTCCGGGTGGATCAGTCTCATCCTGAAGCGAGAGTCGGTGGTGAATTCCAGCGGTTCATAACCCAGCTGCACCCGGACATTATCGCTTATAAAGGTGGTGGGGAAGTCGCCGGAGGTCTCGCAGGTGTAGATGACTGCCGGGGTTGATGATAGAAGGTAGTCAAATCTTTCACCGTTTTGCCGGAGAGCCTGCTCTGTTTTTTCGCGTTTGTTGATTTCTGCCAATAGATTTTTGCGCTCCACGGCGAGGCGGCCTTCAAGCCGGCTGATTACCTGAAAAAAGATAAAGAACAGCCCTAATCCTATCAGGATGGTAACCATGGTCTGTCTGATCGAAAGTTGCGTCAGGGTGTTTTTCTTGTGGGTGATGTCGTGCAGCACAATAATTTCACCAACCTGGGTGTGGGCCACGTCGTAGAGGGGCAAGATGCCGTCGGTAAAATGGCCGTTGGCCAAGGTGAAATCGTTGAAGATGGGGTTGGCGGCTCTTTGATGGCGGGAAATGTGCCTATTTATCTCGTCGGGGATTGTGGCCATGGTTTTATCGCTGATTACCGAATTGGGCAGGGTATCCCAGTCTCCTTGGTGGCCGAGCATCCTCAGTCCTTCTTCCCAGTTGCTGCGGTTAAGGTGTTTTTTGTCGATTAGAAAGATCAGGTCAACATCGATCAATGCGCTTATATTTTTACTGATGTGCTCTATTTCTTCTCCGAGTTCCAGGTAGCCGACCACTTTGTTGTTGATGCGCCATGGCGTAACAACCCGCAGGGTGAAGGTGCCGAAGGGGCCCAGTTCGATGCCTGAGGAAGTTTTTTGCTTTTCCGCGGCTTCGCGCAGAGTGTGTCGAGTGATGTGGTCGCCATGGCGGATCGGGTTGTGGACCCTGAGGAAATTTATTTGGTTTAAGTCGTGGAAGTAAAAATGGGTGATTCTGTATTTGGCCTTGAGGCGATCGAATATCGGTGAGCTGTAGTTGAGAAGTGCCTGCCTGTTTTGTGAAAGCCAGGCTTTCTGCAGATTGTCGTCTTTGGCTAAAAAGTCGGAAAGCCCCTCCAGTAATTGGGCATCCTTGCTCAATTCACTTTGGAAAATTTTATCAATGCTCTTGATGTGTGATTGGATTTCATCGTTGAACTGTTTTCGCATTCCCCATTGTGAATTGAAAAAAGAGATGGCCAGGAGCAGGAACATAGCGAGGGCCAGGGGAATGAGGAGGGTTTTTTTTATGGGTTCCATAGGAATGATGTTTCGAGGAGCAATGTTGAAATTGTAGTAATAATATTTGTTACTTATTTCATATTAGTATCATCCTGGCTTTATAGGTCAAGAAGAAAAAGTTTGTGAAAAAAATCAGGAAGGAGGCCCAACAGATAGATTGCTCGCCATGTGGCTTCATGGAGGGGAGTGGAAGGTGGGTTTTAGAGGTGTAATGCGGCCTATGGCATAAAAAAAGGGAACCAACTTAAAGTAGTTGATTCCCTTTGATTATTTGCTGGCGTCCCCAACGAGATTCGAACTCGTGTCGCCGGCGTGAAAGGCCGGTGTCCTGGACCTGGCTAGACGATGGGGACTTCATTGGTGGGTCGTGTTGGATTCGAACCAACGACTCTCTGCTTAAAAGGCAGATACTCTACCGACTGAGTTAACGACCCGCCCTTTGAAAAGGCTCTTTTACAATAGTAGGTTTTTCGTGTCAAGAATTTTACTGATCTATTTGCTTTTTTTTCTAAATGGAAACCCTGGCGCCTAACTTGTTATCGTGTTGCGGACGCGCAATTTTTGTGGTTTTTTATGGATGAAGCGGCATGTTAAATAACTTGTGGCAGAGCGGTATGTCTGCTATATCTTGATACTTGTTCGCAGGCGGCATCGGGTTATTTCTTGGGCCTTGCTGTTATAAAAATATATGAAAAAAACAGGTGAGTCATGGGGCTGTTGTCCAGTTCGGCAAGCTTTGTCCGCTATACGGTGGAAGGGGATTTGCCGCAAAATTTTTGGGAGTTTATTGCCGAGCGCATTGCCCTCCATTCGTTTCGCGATATCGACGAAAGCTATGAGGAGCGATCGGTGGGCTGGGTTTCGGTCTTGAATATGTTTGACAGCGAATTTGCCTTTGCCTCCTATGCCGCGGCCGACCATGTCGTTTTGTCGCTCAGGATCGACGAGCGCAAGGTGGCGCCCAACGTGCTCAAGAAATTCTGCCTCAAGGAAGAGGAGCGGCTCAAGAAGGCCCGCCAGATTCCCAAGCTGGCCCGCTCCCAGAAGCTGGAGATCAAGGAAAACGTCAAGCTGATGCTCATGAAAAAGGCGGTGCCGGTGCCGGCGGTCTATGATATCTGCTGGAATCTGGCCGACTCCACCCTGCTTTTTTTCTCGACCAGCCAGAAGGCCCAGGAGTTGCTGGAGGAGTTTTTCAAGGATTCCTTTGACCTGGGGTTGATGCTCCAGGTGCCCTATCTGACCGCCGAGCATCTGCTCGGCCCCGACTCCCATGCGGCCCTGGCCGAGATCACCCCGTCAATCTTTGTTTAGCCGTTGAGGACGCCATAGTGGATTTAGTAGATCTTATTGAAGAAAAAAGATTTCTGGGCCAGGAGTTTTTGACCTGGCTCTGGTTTAAAAGCGACGAGCGCGGCGGTTCGATCTTTCTGCCCGAGGCCGGTGAGGATGTGCAGGTGATCTTTGCCAAGCATATGATCCTGGTTTATGGCGAGGGGGATTCCAGTGAGAAGGTGATCTGTCAGGGGCTGCAGACCGAGCTGCGGGAGGCGCGCACCGGTCTGGCCATGGGCAAGAAGCTGGAGCAGGCCCGGATTCAGCTGGTGCGCGGCGAATATGAGTGGAATCTGTCGCTTAAGGCCACCCTGCTTGAGTTTCGCAATATCAAGTCGCCCAAGACCATGGCCACCTCGGAGGAGAGTGACGAGCCCGAGGCGGTGGAGGGGCGGATGCTTGAACATATCGGCCTGCATGAGATTTTGATGCGCACCGTGGATCAGTTGTTCAGGATGTTTCTCGAGGTTAGAATCGGCGCGGGCTGGGGCCAGGAATTGACCCGCCTCCGCGAGTGGGTGCACCAGGAAAAGTGAAAGAAAAATAGCCACGAAAACCACTAAACAACACGAAATCCAAAAAATATTTGCTATGTTACTAAGGTTGTCGACATGGTAGCCGATGTCGGAAGCATGTCAGCGAAGCATTAGAAAACTTTCGGGTCTTTTATCGGGCACTGCTGCCGATCATTGACTCGTGGCGTTAGTGGCAACAACATATCGAAAAAGAGAGAGTAGTTATGGAGTTTGAAACTGTCATCGGGCTTGAGGTTCATGCCCAGCTGAAAACCAAGAGCAAGATTTTCTGCGGTTGCACCACCGAGTTCGGCAATCCGCCCAACAGTAATACCTGTCCGATCTGCCTGGGCATGCCCGGCGTGCTGCCGGTGCTTAACAAGAAGGTGGTGGAGTATGCCATGAAGATGGGGCTGGCCACCAACTGCGAGATTCCCCCGATGAACGAGTTCGCCCGGAAGAATTATTTTTACCCGGACCTGCCCAAGGGGTATCAGACCTCCCAGTTTGACAAGCCGATCTGCGAGCATGGCTGGGTCGAGATCGAGGTGGAGGGTAAAACCCGCAAGATCGGCCTCACCCGGATCCACATGGAAGAGGACGCCGGCAAACTGATCCATGACGAGCGAGAGCCCAAGAGCTATGTGGATCTCAACCGGACCGGCGTCCCCCTGATCGAGATCGTCAGCGAGCCTGATCTCCGGTCGCCGGAAGAGGCGGTGGCTTATCTGAAAAAGCTGCACGCCATTCTCCGTTATCTCGATATCTGCGACGGCAACATGCAGGAGGGCAGCTTCCGCTGCGACGCCAATATTTCATTGCGGCCCAAGGGCCAGCAGGAGTTCGGGACCCGGACCGAGTTGAAGAATATGAACTCCTTCCGCAATGTGCAGCGGGCCCTGGAGTATGAGGAGCGGCGCCAGCGCGATCTGCTGCTGGACGGCGAGCAGGTGATCCAGCAGACCCTGCTCTGGGATCCGGACAAAGGGGTCAGCTCTTCCATGCGCTCCAAGGAAGAAGCCCATGACTACCGCTATTTCCCCTGCCCGGATCTGGTGCCGGTGGTGATCGATCAGGCGTGGATCGAGGCGATCAGGGCAACCCTGCCCGAGCTGCCCGATGCCCGCAAAGCCAGGTTTGTAACCGAGCTGGAGCTTTCGGAAAATGACGCCGGGGTGCTCACCTCGTCAAGGGAGTTGGCCGATTATTTCGAGGCCGCCCTTAAGGATTACGGCAACGGCAAGAAGCTTGGCAACTGGATCATGACCGAGCTGATGAAGTCGATGAAGGGGGAGGATGCCATGGACATCAGCCAGTGCCCGGTTGCCCCGGCCAATCTGGCCGCCTTGCTCACCATGATCGACAAGGGTACCATCAGCGGCAAGATCGCCAAGACGGTGTTTGAGGAGATGATGATCTCGGGTAAGGATGCGGAGGCAGTGGTCAAGGAGAAAAATCTGGTCCAGATGAGTGATGAGGGCGAGCTGGTCGCCATCGTCCAGGAGATCATCGCCGCCAACCCGGAACAGGCCCAGCAGTTCCGGGAGGGTAAGGGCAAGGTCATGGGCTTTTTTGTGGGCCAGTTGATGCAGAAGACCAAGGGCAAGGCCAACCCGCAGCTGGCCAACCAGTTGTTTGCCAAGGAGTTGAACAAGTAAGGGGCATTCGACTACCTGAAGGCCACCGTTAAAAAAGTCGGTTTGCTTTTTAGGTTTACTTAGCCAAAGGCAACCGTCAAAAGATTCGTTTCTAAATTTCGTGTCATTTCGTGGTTTTCGTGGCAAAAAAATGAATAAATCCGACTGGCAGATAAAAGGGCAGGGGCATCGGCAGCGGCTGCGGGATAAGTTTCTGGCCCATGGCCTTGCCGGCTTTGCCGATGCCGAGGTGTTGGAGATGCTTTTGGCCATGGGCACCCCCCGCAAGGATTGCAAGGAAACGGCCCGGGCGGCGCTTGATCGCTTTGGTTCCCTGGCCGCGGCTCTCGATGCCGCGCCGGTGGAATTGCAGCAGATCAAGGGGCTGGGCGAGAAAAACACCTTTGCCCTAAGCTTTGTCCAGGCCGTGGCCCGCCGTTATCTCAAAGAGCGGCTCAAGGATAAGGAGTATCTGCGCTCCTCCCGGGAGGTGGGCGACTATCTGGTCCATGCCATGCGCGGCCTCAAGCGTGAGGTACTGATGGCGGTGCTTCTTGATTCTTCCCTGGCGATTATCGATACCCGGGTGGTGGCCGAGGGGACCCTGGCCCGTAACACCATCCATCCCCGGGAGTTGATCAAGGTCGCCCTGGCCGGCCATGCCGCTTCCCTGATCATTGCCCACAACCACCCCTCCGGCAGTCTGACCCCTTCTGAAGAAGATAAAAAGCTGACCCGTCATCTCTTTGTCGCCCTGGCCTATGCCGAGGTCCAACTGCTGGATCACCTGATTATCGGCGGGAGCGAAAGGCCGTTCAGTTTTGCCGATAACGGCCTGATGGAGCAGATCCGAAGGGATTGTCTGCCCCTGGCCGCCGGAGGCTGATGATGGTCGAGAGGATGATCACCCCGGAGAGCGGCGAGCAGCCGCCGGCTCTTTATCTGCATATCCCTTTCTGCCGGAGCAAGTGCGGCTATTGCTCTTTTAGCTCCTTTCCCTGCGAGACCCCGCCCGCCGCGTATCTTGAGGCGCTCAAGGAACAGGCCCTTTTTTTTGCCGGGCAGGATTGGTGTCGGGAGCGGGTGTTTGCCACTGTTTTCATCGGCGGCGGCACGCCGACCATCTATGGCGGGGCCGAGCTGGCCGAGCTGCTTGGCTTTATGCGGCAACATTTTCGTTTGAGCGATACGGCAGAGATCAGCGTGGAGGGCAATCCCAACAGTATCAGTCATGAATCCTTGGTCCAGCTGCGGCGGGCCGGGGTCAACCGGTTGAGCATCGGGGTGCAGGCCTTTTCCGACCGGCTGCTCAAGGGAATCGGCCGGGCCCATAACGTGGCCCAGGCCCGGGAGGCGATCACTCTGGCCCGGCAGGCGGGGTTTGACAATATCAATCTTGATCTGATCTATGGTCTGCCCGGCCAGTCCCTGGAGGATTGGCGCCGGTCCCTGGAGATCGCCTTGTCTTTTGCCCCGGAACACCTGGCCCTTTATGAGCTCAGTGTTGAGGAGGGCACCCCTTTTGCCGCGTTGGAGCAGGCGGGAAGGTTGCCGCTGCCCGATGACGATGAGCTGGCGGCGATGGAGGAGGCGGCCCAGGGGCTGCTGGCCGGCAGCGATCTTATCCGGTATGAGATTTCCAACTATGCCCGGCCGGGCCGCCAGTGCCGCCACAATATCAACTACTGGCAGAACGGCTCATACCTGGGGCTGGGGGCCGGGGCGGTTTCCTGTTTTTCCGGGTTGCGGGTCAAGAATGTGGCTGATCCCGGGCAATATGTGAATCTGATTGCGGCGGGTAAGGCCCCTTACCATGATAGTGAATGTCTGCCGCTGACCGCCCGCTTCCGGGAGAGCGTGATCATGGGCCTGCGGCTGTTGGCCGGGGTTTCCTTGCCCCTGTTAAGGGAGCAGTATGGTTTGACGCCCCAGGATTATTATGGAAAGATTCTTGATGATTTGTTGGCCCGGAAGCTGATCGAGTTTGGTGGCGATCACCTGCGGCTCACGGCCCTTGGCTTGCCGGTGGCCAATCAGGTGTTGGCCCGGCTGGTCTAAGGGGGTAAAGGTGTAAGGGATATGGCTAAAGAAAAGAAAACATACATCTGTCTCGCCTGTAAGGCCCAATTCAGCAAATGGGCCGGCCAGTGCGGGGAGTGCGGCGAGTGGAATATGGTTGAGGAGCAGGAGGTGTGCCCGGTCGGGCCGGGCAGCCGTTTTCAGGGCTATGCCGGGGTGCTGTCCGAGGTGCACACCATGGCCGAGGTCAGCCTGGAGAAGGCGCCCCGCTTTTCCACCGGTCTTTCCGAGCTTGACCGGGTGCTGGGCGGCGGTCTGGTGCCGGGCTCGGTGGTGCTGATCGGCGGCGATCCCGGGGTGGGCAAGAGTACAGGCCTGCTCCAGGTCTGCTGTAATCTGAGCACTGCCAAAAAGGTGCTCTATGTCACCGGCGAAGAATCCCTGCAGCAGATCGCCATGCGGGCCAAACGGCTCGGCTTGCCCGAGAAGCACCTGCTCATGCTGGCCGCCACCCAGGTCGAGGATATCTGTGCCACTGCCGCCCAGGAAAAGCCGGCGGTGATGGTGATCGACTCGATCCAGACCATGCAGGTGGCGCAAAGCAATTCTGCGCCGGGCAGCGTCAGCCAGGTGCGGGAAAGCGCGGCCATGCTCACCCAGTTTGCCAAGCAGAGCGGCACCGCCATCTTTCTCGTCGGCCATGTCACCAAGAGCGGCGATCTGGCCGGGCCCCGGGTGCTGGAGCATATCATCGACGTGGTCTGTTATATCGAGGGCGGCGGCGACAGTCGCTACCGGGTGATGCGGGCCGTGAAAAATCGCTACGGCGCGGTCAATGAGCTGGGGGTATTCGCCATGACCGACACCGGGCTCAAGGAGGTCAAGAACCCCTCGGCCATCTTTCTCTCCCGTTATGAGCAGCCCATGCCCGGCAGCGTGGTCATGGTGATCTGGGAGGGCAGCCGGCCGCTGCTGGTCGAGATCCAGGCCCTGGTGGATGACAGCCACAGCGAGATGCCCCGCCGGGTGACGGTGGGGCTGGAGCAGAACCGGCTGGCCATGCTGCTGGCGGTTCTGCATCGGCACGGCAGTGTTGCCACCTATGATCAGGATGTTTTTATAAATGTGGTGGGCGGGGTGCGGGTTACGGAAACCAGCGGTGATCTGGCCCTGTTGCTGGCCGTGCTGTCAAGCCTGAAGAATAAGCCGTTGCCGGATGATCTGGTGGTTTTCGGCGAGGTGGGGCTGGCCGGCGAGATCCGGCCGGTGCCCAACGGCCAGGAACGGCTGCGGGAGGCGGTGAAACATGGCTTTAAGCGGGCCATCGTGCCCAAGGCCAATGTGCCCAAGGGCGGTATCAAAGGGATCGAGGTGGTCGGGGTTACCCGGCTTGCCGAGGCGCTGGATGCCGCGGTTTGAGCCGGTTTTTCCCGCTGCTTTCAAATTTCTACCTGTAGCCGCCTTCATCGTTGACAGGAAATAGCATTGATGGTACAAAGTTTTGCATTCAGTGGAGGAGTGGCCGAGTGGTTTAAGGCGGCGGTCTTGAAAACCGTTGTACGAAAGTACCGTGGGTTCGAATCCTACCTCCTCCGCCACTGTAACAATTAGTTTTTGGTTTGGAGAGATGACCGAGAGGCCGATGGTGCTCGCCTGCTAAGCGAGTGTGGGGGTTATACTCCACCGAGGGTTCGAATCCCTCTCTCTCCGCCATGTTTTTTGTAAGGCGCTGCGATTTTAATCGTAGCGCCTTTTTTTATTGGGCGCAGGTGCTCATTACCTGCTTGAGGTTGGTGCGGCCGGCGATGATCTGGCGGATCCCTTCCTGTTTCAAGGCTGTTCGTGTTCTGATTGCAGTTGATAAAACTATTCAGGGCAAGGCTTCGCTCCTGTCTTCCGGAGACCTCGCCCCGAATAGGTGGAGGATTGCTGTTTTTTCTGGTCCCCCCTGGTTTTGTTCGACTTATTCCCTTGCAAATACTGACAATCGGAGCACCCGCGAATGGGGTGCTCCGATTGTCAGCCCCGCCCCGCTGATATTTTTTTACTCGGCTGTTTTTTCGGAGGAGAATCCGGTGTAGATGTGGCCGCTGTTGTTGGCGGGAAAGGTCTGGGTTAATTGCTCTGGATAAGCGTCGGCGGTGTTTTTTATGGCCCTGCCGTTGTTTGCGGAGATGAGCAGGAATATAAAGGCCAGAAAAAACATGAATTTAATTAAAAAGTTCATGATGTGCTCCTTTGTCTTGTGAAATAATCGGTGGTTGCTCCGTTGCCTGGTTTGTTTTCTTCCTGTCTTGTCTTAAAGCAAATGTGATGCCAGATGGTGCAAGATGGGAATAATTATGTTTTTTCGTTGTGGATCAAATGGTTATGATTGCAATTGTTCCTCCGTCTGTTTAGACTGGTATTGTCAATAAAGTTTACAGCTTGATGGGGTATAAATAGATAAATATAATTTGTTTGAAATATAATACTGAATTGTGGTGGAAAAAGTAAAGTGTTAACTTTGTTTACTTAGTGTATATTTAGTTTACGTTTATGGCTGGTCTAAATTCAAACATTATCGGTTCCCTTGATCCCCGCAAGCGGCTGGGTCTGCTGCGCCAACGCCTGACCCAGGTCATGCATGCCTGGCGGGTTGAGGATTACCGCGCCTTTGTCCAGCTTTTCGTTAAAATCCTGCCCAAGATGCTCGATGCGGAGCGTTGCACCATCTTCATTATTGAGATGGGCACCGAGAGGATCTGCTCGATCTACGGCACCGGCATTCATGAAAAAGAGATAGAGCCGCCCAAGGATGGCAGCGTGGTGGGCAGCGTTATCTCCAGCGGCGAAAGTGTTATTGCCAATGATTTGGTCAGGCAGAAGGGGTTTCATGCCCAGGTTGATGAGGAAACCGGTTTTGTCACCCGGAATATGGTATGCGCGCCGATTAAAAGCCTTACCGGCCACGGGGTTACCGGCGCCATCCAGGTGCTCAACAAAGAAGGGGAGGCTGGTTTTGCCCGGCCCGATCTCGAGATGCTTGAGGAGGTGGCGGATTATCTCTCCATCTCCATCGAAAGTATTATCCTCAACCAGGAGATTCTCCGGATCTCCCAGCAGGTAAACCGGGAGGTTGAAAAGCTCGACTTCAGCTTTTTCCGAAAAAATCTCCTCATTGCCGAAAGCCCATCCATGCGGGATATCCTGGCCCAGGTCAAGGAGATCAGCGCCCTGCCGGTCAATGTTCTGCTCCAGGGCGAAAACGGTACCGGCAAGGAGCTGATTGCCCGGCTGATTCATGAAATGAGCCCCAGGAAAAGCCGGCCCTTTGTTGCGGTAAACTGTGCCGCCATCCCCCATGGCCTGATGGAAAGCGAATTCTTCGGCTACGAGAAAGGGGCCTTTACCGGAGCCGACCAGGTCAAGCAGGGCCGCTTTGAAGAGGCGGACGGCGGCACCTTTTTTCTCGATGAGATTGCCGACATGCCCCTTGATATCCAGCCTAAATTTTTACGGGTTCTCCAGGAGGGAGAGGGTAGCCGCTTGGGGAGCAACAGGCTGCTCCATTACGATTTTCGGATGATTTCGGCCACCAATAAGGATTTGATGGCGGCCAAGGAGCATGGCGGGTTTCGGGAAGATCTTTATTTCAGGCTTTTTTCGGTGGAGATCGAACTGCCTCCCTTGCGCAAGCGGATAGAGGATATCGTGCCCCTGGCCGTGGCTTTTTTGGCGGAGATCAACAAGCGTTTCAAGAAAAGGGTGGCCGGCTTTTCGCCGGAGGTGCTCAGGGTCTTTGAGTCATACCCCTGGCCCGGCAATATCAGGCAATTGCGGCGGGAAGTGGAGAGGTTGGTGGTGCTCACCGGCAACAACGAGGTGATCGAGCTGGAAAAATGCTCCAAGGAGTTGCTGGCCGCGCCGGTCGGTGGCGATCATGCCGAGCCGGCCTCGATCTCCGGCTTGGGCGAACAAACCCTGCCCGAGGCAGTCCGCGCCCTGGAATCCTCTCTTATCGTCAATGCCCTGAAGAAAACAGGGGGCAATAAGAGCCGGGCCTCCGAATTGTTGAGGATTTCCCGGCAGGGGTTGATCAAGAAAATAAAACGATATCAGTTGGCTGATTAGCACTTCTTGGTTTGGGTGGTTTTGATACTTTAAATGTGTAGGATTTTTGTAAATCGACTGGACATAAGATATTGATGCAGCTAGCCTGATGAGTAGTGGTTGTTGTCTCGTTCACTAATCAGGGGAATGGCAGATGAAGCTCAGGGTTTTTCAATATTTAGCCGCACTGCCCGTAATGGCGGGACTTGTCATCTGTGCGCGTTTTAATTTTCTGGTTTTTCATAGTTTGGCCGAGGTGTTCAGTGTGGTTATTGCCTGTGGCGTCTTTATGTTTGCCTGGAACACCAGGAAGTTGACGGAGAATGATTTTTTTCTCTTTTTAGGGATCGCTTTTCTCTTTGTCGGGTCGTTGGATTTGCTGCATGCCCTATCTTATAAAGGGATGGGTGTTTTCGTGGGGTTCGGCGCCAATCTGCCGACCCAGCTCTGGATTGTAGCCCGTTATCTGCAGGCCGTCAGTTTTTTGATCGCTCCTTTGTTTTTAACCCGCCGGCTGAATTTTCGGGTTGCCTTTGTCGGGTATTTTATAATCTGGGCATCTGCTCTGTACGCCGTGTTTTCCGGGGCTTTTCCCGACTGTTTTGTGGAAGGGGTCGGGCTGACGCCTTTTAAAAAGATCAGTGAATATCTGATCTCGGGTGTGCTGGTTAGCGCCTATCTGTTGCTTTACAAAAACAGGTTAAAGCTTGATTTCAACACCTATCGTCTGGTGGTTTTCTCCATCATTTTGACCATTGTCTCGGAGGTTGCCTTTACCTTTTATGTCAGTGTCTACGGCCTGTCAAATCTGGTCGGCCATCTGTTTAAAATTGTCGCTTTCTACCTGATTTATCATGCGATCATCGCCATCGGGCTCAGGCGTCCCTATGAGTGTCTTCAGCTCAGGGAGGAAGAGCTGAAAAAAATAAATAAAAAGCTGGCAAGTGAAATCGATTTTCGGAAAAAGCTGGAAATGGATAAGGAGAATGTTATCCTCCAGTTGAAAAATGCCTTATCCGAGGTGAGAACTCTGCGCGATATCCTGCCGATTTGTTCATTTTGCAAAAAAATTCGAGACGATGACGGCTGTTGGGATCAGTTGGAGGTCTATATTACAAACCATTCGGACACGGATTTTTCCCATGGCATCTGTCCGGATTGTCTGGAGGAGCATTACCCCAAAGAACTCGAAGAAATGAAGAATATAAAGAAAGGTTGATTTTGTTATGGGGAAAAAGTGTCGTCGCCTAACCTCTTGATTGGTTTTTTTTGTGGTGGCTGCAGGGTTTGTTTGGTAGTGTTTTGAGCAGATAAGGGTGTTATAGGTAATTTTTTAAAATTTTACGTCGCAAAGGATTTTCAGGTGGTTGAAAGAGGGTTGATCGAAATCGCGTCCTTGTTTGTTGTTTGTTCCCTTTGTCAGTGGGTGGCCTGGCGGGTCAAGCTGCCGGCCATTATCTTTTTGTTGGTCGCCGGCATCCTGGCCGGTCCTGTTTTCGGGATTTTGCAGCCCGACCGGCTGATGGGCGACCTTTTTTTCCCTTTTGTTTCTCTTTCCGTCTCCATTATTCTTTTTGAGGGCAGCCTGACCCTGAAGTTCAGGGAGATATTGGGGTTGAGAGCCGTGGTGAGGAACATGATTTCCTTCGGCATGCTGGTGACCTGGCTGATTACCGCGGTAACCACCCGCTACGCCATCGGCTTGTCCTGGGAGCTTTCATTCTTATTCGGCGCGGTAACGGTGGTGACCGGGCCCACGGTAATTGTGCCCATGTTGCGGACGGTGCGGCCGACGGCCTCGGTTTCAAATATCCTGCGCTGGGAAGGGATCGTCATTGATCCCATCGGCGCATCCCTGGCGGTTTTGGTTTATGAGTTCATCATCTCCGGCGGCGGCCAGCAGGCCATGGGGCATACCCTGCTCACCTTCGGCCAGATTGTGCTGGTGGGCGGCGTCATCGGGCTTTGTTGCGGCTATGTTTTCGGGCTGATCCTCCGGCATCACTGGCTGCCGGAGTTTCTCCACAACGTTGCGACCCTCTCCCTGGTCTTCGGGGCCTTTGCCCTGGCCAACAGCCTGCAGGCCGAATCAGGCCTGGTGACCGTGACCGTTATGGGGATTCTGCTGGCAAATATGAAGGATGTTGATATTGATGATATTCTTGATTTTAAGGAAAGTCTCAGTATCTTGCTGATTTCCTTATTGTTTATCATGCTCGCCGCCAGGCTTGATCCTGCCGCCCTCGGCCAGCTGGGCTGGTCAACCCTGGTCGTTTTTCTCGCCATCCAGTTTTTGGCCCGGCCGCTTAATGTCATGGTCTCCGCCTTGGGCTCCAGGCTTACCTGGCCGGAGCGCCATCTGTTGGCCTGGATTGCGCCCCGGGGTATCGTGGCCGCGGCCATCGCCGCGCTTTTTGCCATCCAGCTTGAAAACATCGGCTTTACCGAAGCCGGGTTGCTGGTGCCCCTCACCTTTTCGGTGATTATCGGCACCGTGCTGCTGCAAAGCTTCACGGCCCGGCCCATTGCCCAGTGGCTGGGGGTGGCCGAGCCCGAGCCCAAGGGCTTTTTGATTGTCGGCGCCAATCTCGTCGCCCGGGCCATGGCCAAGGCCCTGGTGCAGAACGGGTTGCGGGTTTTGGTGGCCGATGCCTCCCGGAGTGACATTTCCGCCGCAAAAATGGATGGCATTGCCACCTATCTCGGTAATCCTATTTCCGAGCATGCGGATCGCCATCTTGATCTGGTTGGAATCGGCGGGATGCTGGCCATCACCCCCCATGAGAATCTCAACGTCGCCGCGGTCATGCATTACCGGATGGAGCTTGGCCGCAACAATGTGTTCATGGTTCAAACCAAACCGGCGGACAAGACCCCGGAGCGGCTTAATCTGCCGGTTCAGGTGCGGGAAAGTATTATTTTTGAAAGCAGGGCGACCTATGCCCACCTTGCCTCGCTGCTGCAAAAAGGCGGGGAAATCCGCACCACCAAACTGACCGAAAAATTCAGTTTTGATCAGTTTGTCGAGAAACAGGGTGGGGCGGCCCTGCTTCTTTTTGCGATCGACACCAAGGAGCGCTTCCGTATTTTTACCGAAAAACCACAGGTAAAACCGGGGCCTGGCTGGTCGGTGCTCTATCTGTGGGCCGATTGTGAAAATCTGGCCGAGGCGGGCGAAGGGCCACCCTGTGCCGCCGGGGCTGCTCAGCGATGATGTTCGGCAATCTTGGCAAACATCTGCACCAGCCCTGAGCAGAGGGTAAAGATCGATTTGATGTGGAGATTTGTGGCGCAACACTCATCGAAAAAGATGGTGAGCGCCGAGGCCAGATCGTCATCCGGCGCCTGGTAGCAGATAAGGATGGGGATCTTGGGCAAAGGGTAAAGAATAAGGGCGATATCCGCCTGATACCAGTCTATGGTTCGGCCCTGGAACAGGTCGATGATGTCGGTCAGCAGATGCGGGTTGTCGTCGGCCAGTTTTTTCAACGGCGTTTCGCAGCGGCTGGTGAACAGCCCCTGCCAGTCGATGCCGCCCCTGATCTCCCGAAATGAGATCCAGTTGCCGGTGATCTCGCCATGGGTCTGGTGGGTGATGTAGGAGAGCAGCGGCGCCTTGACCCAGGGGATGATGTGACATTCCGAGGTAACCCTGCCCTGTTGATCAACAAAAAAATCCCGGCCCAGTGAATTAATGACCAGCCTTTTGTCTTTAATTTCGGCGCCGATCAGGGGAGCTACGGCGGCAAAATCGATGCGGGCCGTCTTTTTTTCCAGTTGGTCAATAAATTCCGCCTGATCAATCTCTTTTGGGGCGGGGCGGGAAATGCGGCCGAAGAGCTCGGTGAGCTGTTCGCCGCTAAGTTCAGGGCAATCCCCGGCTTTTTTGCGGCCGGCGACCACGGCGGAGGCAAAGGCCAGGCAGGAGGGCAGGATGCATTTGCCGCAATTGGTCCGGGGCAGAAGCTTGTAGATATCAAGCGGCGTGATTTTGGCGTTGTGCAAGGCAGGCTCCGAGGGTGCGATTACAATTTTCTTTTAAAAACAAATAAGCGATGGCGAGAAAAACCGCAAAAAAAATGATATAATATTTTTGTACACTTTTCTTTCGTGGTCGGCTCTGGTAAAAAAACGGACTAAATAATTCCTCTGCGGGGCATCTGTTAATCCAATCTCTGATTAATTTCTTATGAAATCTACCATTGCCAAGATATACGAGCGGCTCATTCTGAGTCATCCCATGGTAACGCTTTTTCTTACCCTGGTTTTTGTCCTTGCTTTTGCCTGGCAAATTCCCAAGTTTCAGCTCGATGCCTCGGGGGATTCCCTGGTGCTGGAAAACGATGCCGATCTCTATTACGCCCGTAATATTGCCGAGCGTTACAGCACCAGCGATATCCTGGTGCTCACCTATACGCCCCATGGCGATCTCTTTGCGCCGGAGACGCTGGCCGATCTCAAGGCGATGCGGGATGAACTGCGCAGCATGGAGGGCATCCAGTCGGTGACCACCATGCTCGATGTGCCGTTGCTGCTCAGCACCGACATCTCCCTGAGCGATCTCGAGGATGTGGACAAGGTGAAAACCCTGGAAAAATTCGATGTGGCGCGGGAAACAGTGCTTGCCGAATTGGAGGAAAATCCTTTTTATAAGGGCAGGATGCTCAGTCCTGATCGCAAAACGACCTCGGTGTTGATCGCCTTGCCCGTTGATAAAACTTACCGCGCTTTGTTGAAGCGCCGTTATGAGTTGCGGGAAAAGGAGTACAATAACTCCCTGACCCCTCAACAGGCCGGGGAGTTGGATGAGGTTTCCCGTGAGTATCGGCGCTATCTGACCCTGCTCACCCAGCGGGAAAGCCGGGTGGTGGAGGCGGTGCGGGTGATTGCCGACCGCCATCGCGGCGCGGCCGATATCTACCTGGGCGGGGTGCCGATGATTGTCGCCGACATGATCGCCTTTATCCGCAATGATCTGGTGGTCTTCGGCATCGGGGTGGGTATTTTCCTGATTGTCACCCTGACCATTATTTTTAGGAAGTTGCGGTGGGTTTTCCTGCCCATGCTCTGCTGCGCCATGGCGGTGGTCACCATGATGGGTTGCCTGGGAATGGTTGATTGGCGGGTCACGGTGATCTCGTCGAATTTCATCTCCCTGATGATTATTCTGACCATGTCGCTGACCATCCATCTTATCCAGCGCTATCTCGAGGTGCAGGCCGCTTCCCCGGAGGCCGATCAGCGGACTCTGGTCCTTGAGACCGTGCGCACCATTGTCCTGCCCTGTTTTTATACCACCCTTACCACCATGGTTGCCTTTACCTCGCTTTTAGTCAGTGAGATCAGGCCGGTGATGGATTTCGGGATGATGATGACCATTGGGCTGATCGTTTCCTTTGTCCTGGCTTTTATTTTGTTTCCGGCCACGGTGGTTCTTCTCAAAAAAGGGAAACCAGAGCCGGTGGAGGATCGCTCCAATCCTTTTACCATGCATTTCGCTCGCTTTACCGAGGCCCATGGCCGCAAAATTTTAGTGGGGACGCTGCTGATTATCTTGATCTCCGTGGCCGGGATCAGCCGACTCAAGGTCGAGAATAAATTTATCGACTATTTTCGAAAAAGCACGGAAATCTATCAGGGCTTAAGCTTAATCGATACCAAGCTCGGCGGCACCACCCCCCTTGATCTGATTATTGATTTTGATAAAAAGGCGGAGGTGACCGGCGAGGTTGGCGATGATGAGCTCTTTGATGATCCTTTTGCGGAGGAAGCGGCTGGTGACGGCGTTTCCTATTGGTTTGCCGATGCCTATACCATGGAGCAGATCGAAAGGGTGCATGATTATCTCCTCGACTTGCCCGAGGTCGGTGAGGTGGTCTCGCTGGCCACCGCCGGCAAGATCGCCACCCGTCTCAACGACAATATCCCCCTGGATAACTATGAGCTCACCTTGCTCCAAAAGCATTGTCCGTCGGACATCAAGGAGTTGCTGGTTGCCCCTTACGTGTCGGAGGATATTACCCAGGCCCGGCTTACCATGCGGATTGTTGAGTCGAACGAGCATCTGGAGCGGACCGCCCTGCTCGGCAAGATCAAGGACTTTCTGGTGGGGGAGATGAAGTTTGAGAAAGAGCAGATTCATTTCACCAATATGTACGTGCTCTATAATAATATGTTGCAGAGTCTGTTTAGATCGCAGATCCTGACCATCGGCGTGGTTTTTTTAGGCATACTCGTGATGTTTACTATTCTGTTCCGCTCGTTCTATCTGGCCCTGATCGCGGTGGTGCCCAACGTGCTGCCGGTGGTGGTCGTGCTCGGCGTCCTGGGTTGGCTGGGTATTCCCCTGGACTTGATGACCATCACCATTGCCTCGATTAGCATCGGGATTGCGGTGGATGATACCATCCATTATGTGCATCGCTTCCAGCGGGAGTTTCCCAAGGATCGCAATTATCTGGCCGCGGTCAAGCGTTGCCATTGCAGCATCGGTCGGGCCATGTACTATACTTCGATCACCATCACCATCGGTTTTTCCATCCTGGTGCTGTCCAACTTTCTGCCCACCATCTATTTCGGTCTGTTCACCGGCTTTGCCATGGTGGTTGCCCTGCTGGCGGACCTCACTTTGCTGCCGCAGCTGCTGATCGTTCTCAAGCCTTTGGGGCCCGAGGAAGGCTGATCGGCGGGGATTTTAGGGGGATGTCGGGATTAGTTGGCCCGGCTCACCATGATGTTGCCGTCCGGGGTTTCTTGGATGTGCAGGCCCAGGGCGGCCAGCGCCGTGAAAATGGGGCGGCCGAAGACAAACAGCTCCACCGCAACCCCCAGTTTGAATTCGACCACCGCCCGGCGGCGAATTTCCAGATCGCGGTTGATAAGTCTGCTCAATCCGCTGAGCCTGGCCGAATCTTCTTTTTTATCAGTTGTCCGGCTGGTTAATTCTGCCAGCGCACCCCATGGGCATTCCCGTTCATGTTGGCGGACCAGCTTGAGCAGCGGGTCGTCGGGTCGGATAAGGTGTTCGCGTGTCAGATAGTCCTGGCCAATGACCGCGCAGATGGCGGCCGTATCCCAGCATTGCAGCAGGCGGCATTCCTGGGGCCGGTGCTGATAGAGGGTGCAGGCGTCGTCGCTGCCCAGAAAACAGCAAGCCCATTCCCGGCCTCGGCCGGCTAGTTTGATCAGTTCCTGCTTGACAGGTTCGCTTTTGTCGCTGATCGGGTTGTGGGCGAATTCGCCGGCTCTGATGGTGATTAGCTGCGGGAAGGTGAGGTGGCCGGCCGTAATGAGCTCGCGATCCTGATGATGGAGGGCCGGGCCGCCCTTGCGGCAGCAGGTGCCGCACCGTTGGCATTCGGTGATTTTTGTTTGCATGTGTTTTTTTCCTGAAGAAATAGGCTTAACCTGCCTGCCGCGAAGAAGGCCGCTTGATTCTAACCGAAAACAGGGAGGCTTTCATCCGGTAAAAGTTTGCGGGACAGGCGGAATCGTCGTTGATAATTGGCCGGAAATTTTCTGGTTAATTGTTTATGATAAAGAAAAATAATTGTCGTTCCCATGATAATTGGCGCTGTGGTTTATTTTTTTTGGCCGGGGATAACCGGGGCTGGAGGTTGGCATGGTGGAAAAGCTGGGCGTTTGGCGGGAAGAGTACCGGGTGGGTATCGAGCGGATAGACCGTCAGCATAAAATCTTATTTTGTAATATTAAATTACTGGAAGAAGCCATCTCCAGGCAGGATTTTTCCGCAATTCCCTACCTGCTGGATATGTTGGAGATCTATTTTAAGGAGCATTTTCGGGAAGAAGAGATCTATCTGAAAGAATTTCCCGGTTTTGAGGTGCATAACCGCAAGCACTGGGATTTTCTGGGTGAAGTGCTCAAGTTTATCAGAAAGTATCAGGCCGGCAGTAGAGATCTGCCCGCCTTGGCTACGGAAATCCATGATTTCTTATACAGTTGGCTGCAGGATCATATCCTGACCACGGACAAAAAAGAGCTCAGCCAGGTGGTGATCGGTAGCTAGCCTGGCGGATCTCTACCAGCCCCAGAGCAGACTTCTTTTGACCCAGCCGGTCAGGCCGTTTTCGTGCTTGATCTGAACCCAGCCCTTGCCGTTTTTTATAGTGCGCAGCACCACGCCGTACTTGGCCTTGCCGACGATTTTATAGTTGGAGCCGGGGCCGCTCCTGATGTTGATCCGTTCCTTTTTTACGATCAGGTGCGCTTTTTTGGCGACAAGTTTCTTGTAGATCCAGCCCACGTCGTTTTCAAAGTCGCTCACCTTGAGCCAGTTGCCTTTGCGTTCTTCCACCTTAAGGGGGAATCCTTTGCCCAGTTCCCAGAGGATAGGGTATTTTTCCCCTGGCCCTGAGCGCATGTTGACCTTGGGTAGCGTTACGCTCACCATCTCCGCTTGGGCCACGGTGGCTGCAATGAAAATAAAAACGAATCCTAAACAGAGTCGCCGGATCATGAAAAAACTCTCCCGGTGTTGTAGGGTTTATGCGATTTTGCTTGGTGACGGCAGACGTTTTCCCGGTGTTTCCAAGGGGATGCCGCCTATTTCCAGTGTAATGGCGTCGAACTTGCAGGCCTTGTTCATGCAGGCCAGGCATGAGATGCACTCGTAATCGTCCGGGGATTCGTTAAACTTGACTTCCATGGGACAGACCAAGTGGCATGCCTTGCAGTTGGTGCACTTCGCTTCATCAAGGTGAAGCTTGATGAGTCTTACTTTGCTGAACAATGCATAAAATGCCCCCAGCGGACACGCGGTCCGGCAGAAGGGGCGGCTGGAAAAAACCGACCAGCCGAGGAATGTTATCATGATAACAAATTTATTGAAAAAAAGCAGCCCCACTGTGGCGCGTAAATTAGGCTGCATTAACAGCATGGGGATGCCCGCCTCCAGGGTGCCGGCCGGGCAGACGAATTTGCAGTACCAGGGCTGGCCCGCGCCGAAATCATCGACCACCACCAAGGGGAGCACGATGACGAACATAATCAGGAACATGAATTTCCCGTAAGAAAGAATGCGGGGGATCCTGAATTTTTTTGAAGGAATCTTGTACAGCAGCTCCTGGATAAAACCGAAAGGGCAGGCCCAGCCGCAAATCATCCGCCCGAACAGCCCGCCCAGCACCCCGATGGCGCCGACGACCGACAGGCCGAAATAGAACTGACTGTTTTCCAGGGCAAAACGGAGGCCGCTCAAAAGCTGCTGGATTGAGCCCATGGGGCAGTAGGTGGTTGCCGCCGGGCAGGAATAGCAGTTCAGGCCGGGGGCACAGATGACCTTGAGCGGTCCCTGGTAAATGCTGCGGGTAAAGGGGAATGACCAGGAGCCGTTCATCAAAAAGCCCATGAAGAGCTGGACCCATTTTCTAACGGTTTCCATTTAGCCGATTCCTATGCAGCTAAGGCAGACCCGGATAGCCTGTTCCAGAACTCTTGCCGGTTCGCCGGTGGCGTTGCCGGCAAGCCACAGCAGAAGAAAAAAAGAGATCACCGCCAGGGGCGCTTTGCGGATAGGCCATTTATTCTGTTTTCGGGTACTGGTGCGGGGGGTCATGTGTTTAAATCTTTGTCTGTGGTTGTTGGTTTATTTGAGAGGCGGTTTTCAACCGAGAGAACCTTGTCGTGCAGATGGACGACCTTGTCCCGGCGCTCATCAAGGACGATCTGGGTCACCACCCGGTGAACCCCTCGGTTAAAGGGCAGGGCGTGGAGGTCGGCGGCCAGGCCCAGCAGCTGCCGGGGCGTGCCTTCCACCATGGTTCCCATGTCCGTAAGTTGGAATGCTACCCCTTCTCTGGTTAAGGCCTGTTGGATATCCGCGACATATTCGCCTACGCTTGGGTCATTGGTGCCCAAGGGGATTATGGTCAGCTGCATGATTGCCATTTTTGGTTCCAGGTGGTTGCCGGTGGCTTGCGCCAAAAAAAAATCAATCGATGGACCGGTAGTAGGAATCAAAGCTTTCGGCCATCTCCTCGTTGAGTTTGTCCGGGTTTTCCGAGTTGTAATAGAGGATATTTTTTAAATGGTAGAAGCTGTCAAGGTCGGTTTCGAAAAAACGCAGGCCCAGGCCGTTTTTTTCGACCCGGACCACTTCGCCCTGCATCTCAAGGGTCAGATTGCTGGTGGTGCCGGTCAAGTGGAGCGAGGCATGACATTTTTCCCCGGGAACATGGCCGGTGATACCTACCACAAAAACCCCCTTGATACTCAGGTCAACGGTTTCGCACTCTTCATGTTTCCGGTTAGGGAAGATCAAGGTAATTGTGGCGTGGAATGCCACCCTGCTGTTTTTGCGCTTGTTGTCCATCATGACTCATCCTTATTGTCGGGTTGCCTCATCAAGATGATTCCGGATTTCGCCTTGGTCAATGATGGTGTCGCAGGCTAGGCCGGAATGGAAAGAAAGCCTTCTCGTTCCAGGATTGATGCATAATTGAGAACAGGAAGTTCTTCATTGTCGCTTATTTCGGCCATTCCTGCAATGTCTCCGTTTTTTGTTTTTGTAAAAGAGGAGAGGGGGGCGGCCTGTTCCCCTATTTCGCTGCAGATGATAATGCCATGCCGGGGGCCATTGCTTATTGTCAGCAGCAAGGTGCCGCTTTCATCCGGCGTGGTGGGCAGGCCGAATCCGCGGGGGATCATGACCGGCAACGCCAGTTTCCTGAGTCGGCTGTTTTTGAGTTTACTCAACTCACCCTGAAACTGTTTGGCCAGCCCCCGGAACAGGCCGCCGAAATCCTTGAGCGGCACCTGGCTGTTCTTGATGTATTTTCTTCTTTGCTTATCGGCCACGGGTTTGATCAGGGCAATCGCTTCTTCGGCAATACCAATGGCGGTGCGGCCGATTAGTATCTTGCGGATCATGGTGCCGGTCGCGGGTTGGTAGTCGTTCAGCCCGTGGCCGGCTATGGGATGTATGGTTGGTTTAGTGAGCATGGCATGTTCCGGTGTTGCTGGTTTGGCTACTGATGGATCTCGGGTTGCTTGTCTGGCTTTGCCTGGGCTTTTTTTTTAGCCTGAACCCTTTTTTTCAGGATTGTAAATCGAGAATAGACCCTTTTGAAGAGTTGTTCTTCATGTTCAGGGTCGAATTTGCCCTCTTCGTAGATGTTGACGATATGGGCCATGGCTTCTTTGAGAAAGTCGATGAACTCAACCGCAAGAGGTTCCTGTTGTTTTTTGGCGTACTGGAGAACGCTGTCGGCCATGGTTAGAATGGCCAGGGCGTTTTTGCGGGTTTTAAAACGGTTTTTAAGACAGGAAAAAGCAGCCTCCAGAGGTTCTATTTTCTTCTGCGGCAGGTCCCAGACCGGAGAGAGGATTTCCGCCTTGAGTTTCTTTATTGCTTCATCTAACGACAAGATCACTTGCTGCTCTCCGAAAAGGTTGGCCCTTGGTGGTATTGACCTTCAAGGCAGGAACATTCTTTGGCTGGGCGCCGAGGTTGTTTAAAAGGGAATTTAAATCTTGTTGCCTGCAATGACAATGGTTTTCTCCAAAGTGGTTGTGTCGGGCCGATGGCCTATTGTGGCTGGAAATTTTGTATAGTACTATAGCAGCAATTTGCTTTTTTATGCAACAAACACTTCAGGTTACTGCCGTGGGGAGCTGAGGGCCCGCCGTCGTTTTTTGAGTTGGCGTCTTTGGGTTATGGTAAAAAGCACGTTTTAGGGAAAGGAAAGGTTAATGCCTGATAATATGTCATATTTATTCGTTGCGTTATTTGGAGCCCTGGTGGGCAGTTTTTTGAATGTGGTGATTCTTCGTCTTCCCGAAGAGGGCGCTTCCGTAGTTTTTCCCGCATCACACTGTCCGGCCTGCAAAAATGACATCAGCTGGTATGATAATATCCCTATTTTCAGTTTTATTCTGCTGCGGGGGCGCTGTCGCCAGTGCGGGGTCTCGATTTCGTGGCAGTATCCCTTGGTGGAGTTGGCCATGACCCTGCTCTCCCTGGCCCTGTTCAGCTATTTCGGGCTTTCGCTGCTCTATGTTATTTATTTTGTGTTCTGTGCGGCCCTGCTGGCCATAATCTTCATTGATCTAGCCCATCAGATCATCCCCGATGTAATCAGCCTGCCCGGCATTGTCCTGGGCTTTGTTGTTTCTTTTATCAACCCTTTTGTCTCCTGGCAGTCTTCCGGGATCGGCATCATGGTGGGGGGCGGCAGTTTTTATCTGGTCGCTTTTGTTTACTATCTGTTGACCAAGCGGGATGGTATGGGGGGAGGCGATATCAAGCTCTTGGCCATGATCGGCGCTTTTTTGGGCTGGCAGTCCCTGCCCTTTGTGATCTTCGGCAGTTCGTTGATGGGGTCTATTATCGGTATCGGCGCCATGCTCAAGCAGCGCAAGGGCGGTCAGACGGTTATCCCCTACGGGCCTTTTCTGGCGGTGGCGGCAATGCTCTATCTTTTTTTCAGAAGGGAGATAGTTTTTCTCTATATGAGATATGTATTGTCCGCCTAACCGGTGCGGCGGGTGGGCTACCGATGTTAACACAACAAGGATAGGGAAGGGGGGGCGAGCTGGATTAAGGGCAAGCAGGGCGGTCTTACTCGTTTGCCGCCATTTTATTGCTGTTGCAGATATCGCATAAAAAGTAACCTTGTTCGGCATCTTCGCGATGGTCGATCAACCGCCATTTTTTTAAAAGGATATTATCGGAGTTGCTTCTCTTGCAGTTTTCGCAGGCCCAAATTTCTTTCGGGACTCCTCTGGTTGTTGTCTGGTACTTAAATGACTTCATTGTTAAAGTTACGCCTCACGATATTCCGGTAAATTATTTTTTGTATCAGGTTGGCTATAATTAGCGATCCGGCTTGATTTTGCAAGTGTTTTGTTGAAAAAACAGGGCCGGTAAACCGGCTGACGTGTTGGGTGAAAAATCAGCTAATGTTTTCTTTTTTCAGGTGGACCTGGAGTACGGAAATCGCGGCCGGGGTGATGCCCGAGATCCTGGCCGCCTGGCCCAGGGTCCGGGGTTTGATCAGCGAGAGTTTCTCCACCGCCTCGGCGGAAAGGCCGTTCATTTTTTGGTAGGGCAGCTCCTCGGGCAGGAGCACCGCCTCCATGCGGCGGAAGCGAGCCACCTGTTCATGTTGTCGCTCGATATAGCCATGGTATTTAACCTCGAGTTGTACTTCCATCCTTTCATCGTTGTTTATCTCGATGGGGATGGCGGCGATCTCGGCGACCTGATTGATGTCTAGTTCCGGGCGGCGCAGGAGCTCGGCGGCGCTGACCATGGATTTAAGCGGATTGCTGTCCATGGTGGCCAGCTTCTCGTTAATCGCCGGGGTCGGCTTGACGTTGCTCGTGTTAAAGCGGGCCAGGGTTTCGGTGATCGCTTCTTTTTTGGCGATAAATTGCCGGTAGGTCTCGGGGGCGATCAGTCCCAGCTCATGGCCGATCTGCCTCAGGCGCATGTCGGCGTTGTCTTCTCTCAGCAATAAGCGGTACTCGGCCCGTGAGGTGAAAAGGCGGTATGGTTCCTTGGTGCCCAGGGTGACCAGGTCGTCGATCAGCACCCCGGTGTAGGCCTGGGAGCGGTTGAGGATCAGGGGTTCTTCCTCGCGTACATACTTGACCGCGTTGATGCCGGCGATCAGGCCTTGGGCCGCTGCTTCCTCATAGCCCGAGGTGCCGTTGATCTGGCCGGCGAGAAAGAGACCCTTCACCTTTTTGGTCTCCAGGGACGGCCGCAGTTCCAGGGGATCGACATAATCATATTCAATGGCATAGCCGGGGCGGATGATCTTGACCTGCTCCAACCCCTTGATGCTGCGCAGCATGCCGATCTGGACATCCATGGGCAGGCTGGTGGGCAGGCCGTTGGGGTAGACCTCCACCGTGTCGATGCCCTCGGGCTCGAGAAAGATCTGGTGGCGATCCTTGTCCGGGAAGCGCATGACCTTGTCTTCGATGGAGGGGCAGTAGCGGGCGCCGACCCCCTCGATTATGCCGGTGTACATGGGGGAGCGGGCGGTGCCGGCCCGGATGATGTCATGGGCCTGCTGGTTGGTGTAGGTGATATGGCAGGGGCGCTGGGGCAGCACCGGGGCCTTGCCTTTGTTGCTGAAGGAAAAGAGGTTGGGCGGCTCATCGCTGTATTGCGCCTCAAGCTCGGTGTAATCAATGGTCGTGGCATCGAGCCGGGGGGTGGTCCCGGTCTTCATCCTCCCCATGTTGAAGCCCAGCTCCTTGAGGTGGAGGGGCAGTTGCAGGGAAGGGGCGTCCCCCATCCGGCCGGCGGGGAAATTTTTCAGGCCGATGTGGATCAGGCCGTTTAAAAAGGTGCCGGTCACAATGATCACGGCCCGGGCAGTGATCTCTTCCTCAAGGGAGGTCCTGACCCCGGCGATGGCCCCGTCTTTGATAATAAGCCGATCGGCAACCCCCTGGATGATGTCGAGGTTCGCCTGGTTTTCCATTACCGATTTCATCCGCAGCCGGTAGAGCAGGCGGTCGGCCTGGGCTCGGGACGACCAGACGGCCGGACCTTTTCTGGTGTTGAGCCGCCGGAATTGGATGCCGGTGGCGTCGATGTTCTTGGCCATTTCGCCGCCCAAGGCGTCGATCTCCTTGACGAGATGGCCCTTGGCCAGGCCGCCGATGGCCGGGTTGCAGCTCATGGCGCCGATGCCGTCCACGTTCATGACCAGCACCGCGGTTTTGCAGCCCATGCGGGCGGCGGCCAGGGCGGCTTCACAACCGGCGTGCCCGGCTCCGACTACGATGATGTCATATTGATGATGGGTTATGTTGACCATTATGCCGACCTGTAAGGAGTTTGTTTAGAAGATTGGCCCCCGGTTTTGCTGAGCTGCCAGCGCCAGACGGGTTTGCGGGCCATGCTCCAGAAATCCGGGGTGAGCAGGACGGCCACCGTATACAGCTCGAGGCGGCCGGCCAGCATGCAGAAGCTTAATACCACCTTGGCCAGCGGCGGCAGGTGGCCGAAGTTCTGAGCCGGCCCCACCAGGCTCAGGCCGGGGCCGATGTTGTTTAAGGTGGCGATCACCGCGGTGGTGCCGGTGACAATATCGACTCCCAGCGCGGTGATAACCAGGCTGGCCAGGAGCAGGACTCCGATGTGGAGGGCGAGGAAGCCGAGGATGGAGACCATGACCTCCTGGGGAACCTTGACCTTGCCCAGCTTTAAGGTGCCCACGGTGCGGGGGTGCACCAGGTTGCGGAGCTGGAGGCGGGCGAATTTAAAAAAGAGCAGGATGCGAACCACCTTGATCCCGCCGCCGGTGGAGCCGGCGCAGCCGCCGATAAACATGAAGGATACCAGCAGAATCTTGAGGACCGGCGGCCACTGGTCAAAATCGGCGGTGCCGAAACCGGTGGTGGTGATAACGGTGACCACCTGAAATGCCGCGGTGCGCAGGGTTTCGCCAAAGGTGGCGTACACCTGATGGTAGCTGTTCACCATGACGATGATCACGGTGGCGATCGAGCATAAGGTCAGGTAAAAACGGAACTCCTCATTCTGCCAATAGGCGGAGAGTTTGCCCTTGAGCCCGTAATGATGCAGGGAGAAGTTGGTGCCGGCCAGGATCATGAAGATAATAATGACCGATTCGACATAGGCGGAGTTGAAATGGGCGACGCTGGCGGTGTGGGTGGAAAAGCCGCCGGTGGCCAGGGTGGCGAAGGAGTGGCAGAGCGCATCAAAAAAGGTGAGGCCGCCGAACATCAGCAACACGGTCTGGATTGCGGTGAGCAGAACGTATACCCCCCAGAGGATGCGGGCCGTGTCCTGGATTCTCGGCGCGAGGCGATCCTTGGTCGGCCCCGGCATCTCGGCCTGGAAGAGCTGCATGCCGCCGACCCCGAGCAGGGGCAGAATGGCAAGGGAGAGCACGATGATTCCCATGCCGCCGATCCAGTGGGTGGTGGCCCGCCAGAACAGCACGCTTTCCGGCAGCACCTCCACCGTGGTGAGAATGGTGGAGCCGGTGGTGGTAAAGCCGGACATCGATTCAAAAAAGCAATCGACAAAGGAGGGCATCTGGCCGCAGAAATAAAAGGGCAACGCCCCTAAAAAAGCCAAGCCCAGCCAGCTTAAGACCACCACCGCGAAGCCGTCCCGGTAGGCGAGATCCTTTTCCGGGGCGAAAAGCGCCACCAGCCCGGCCCCCATGATGGCCCCGATCACGGCACAGAGCATGAATGAGCCGATCATCCCGTCGTGGTAATAGATGCTGAATGGAATCGGGGTCAGCAGAAAGAGGGAGATCAGGATAAGTAATTTGCCGAAAAGGTTAAGAACGCCGCCTGTGCGCATTATATCACCGGTATGTTATTCGCCGAACAGGTTTTCGACGGCCTGGAGGGCATCTTTGGTAAAGAATACCACCAGATTGTCGTTGGGCTGGAGCAGGGTGTCGCCGGTGGGAATGATTATCTCGCCGCCGCGCATAATGGCGCCGATAATGGCGCCCATGGGAAATTCCAGATATTTAAGGGGCAGATCCGCGAACTTGTCGTTGTTGGGGATTTTCATCTCGATTACTTCGGCATCGCTGCCCTGCAGGGTGGTGATGTTGACGATCTTGCCGCCGCCGCGGACAAAGCGCAGGATCATGTTGGCCGCCACCTGCCGCGGGCTCAAGGGCACGTCGATGCCGAGTTTGCCGAGCATGGGGATAAAGCCGGGGTTGGTGATATGGGTGATGCATTTTTTGGCGCCGTGATGCTTGGCCAGCAGGCTGGACAGGATATTGGTGGTGTCGCTGTTGGTTACCGAGATCACCAGGTCGGCCTGGTCGATGCCTTCGTCGAGCAGGTCGTGGGCTTCCAGGCCGTTGCTGTTCAAGACCACGGTATGTTCAAGTTGTTCGGCCAGGAATTCGCAGCGTTTGCTATTCTGTTCCACCAGGCGGACATTGATTTTTTTCTGTTCCATCTGGCGGGCGACCAGGTAACCGATGGTGCCGCCGCCGACGATAAAAGCGTTTTTCGGGGCATGGCTGGCCGCGTTGAACAACAGGTTTTCAACCGGCGGCACATCTTTTTTGCGCATCACCAGATAGACCTTGTCGCCGACCTCGATTCTGTCCTTGCCGCGGGGGATGATGGTTTTGTTGTTGCGGCTGATGGCAACGATAACAAAGTCGTAGATACCCTGGAGGTCGCGCAGATCCTGGAGGCTTTTGCCGACACAGGGTTGGCCGGCCTGGGCGTTATAGCCGAGCAGTTCGATCCGGCCCCGGGCGAATTCGGCCACCTCAAAGGCCTGGGACATGGTGATCAGCCGCATGATTTCTTCGGTGATCGCAAGATCCGGGCTGATCAAGAGGTCGATGCCCAAGGCGCGCTCGGCCTGGGCCGTGCCCTGGGCGTAAAAATCTTCATTACGCACCCGGGCGATACGGGTTTTGACGTTGTATTGCTTGGAGATGATGCAGGAGATCAGGTTGACCTCGTCGCTGTCGGTGACCGCGATGAAGAGGTCGGTCTTGTCGATCCCCGCCTCTTCAAGAACCCGGGCCGACGCCCCGCTGCCCAACACCGGCAGCACATTGAGGTCGCGCTCTATCCGGCGAAGTTTGTTGTCATCCTGGTCGATAAGGACTACTTCCTGGCCTTCCCCCGACAGTTTTTCGCTGAGGTGGTAGCCAACCATTCCCGCTCCGACGATCATGATTCGCATCGGTTATCTCCAGAAAAAAAATCGGACGCATGTTGATGGATGCCATCACCTTGGTCCGTTCTTTGTTGCAAATTGTTTTGGAAGTCGGCTAGTTATGACTTAACCGCTACAAAGTTATCCTCTAAAAAACAGGACATTATAGCTGGCTTGATGAAATTATGCAAATGGAGCTTATTTGCGCCACTGGATAAGAGCCCATTTCGGCGGAATCCGGCGGTTGAGGCGCCAGGTGTTATCGTCGATTTTGGTTAGGCGGGCGTCCACATAGGCGATCAGCTTTTCGTCCTCGGCCGGGGTGAGGTTGTCCACCATCCACCGGTATGATTTGAGGGCCTCTTCCCGGGAGTGATAGCAGCGATTATGGTCCAGGGTGATGAAGTCGACCCGGGCATTGATCTGCATGGTGTAGAGGATGTTGAGGGTAAAGATATAGTCCGGGCCGGGGTCGAAATCCCGACCGATGGCCAAAAATAGGTCCGGGTCAAAGGGGCCGGCGCCGACCCGGTCGACGATGTACACCCCCTGGTCGGCACTGCGGTCAAGTTTGGCCAGCGCTCCGGCCAGATCGTCAACCGAGAGCGAGCGGGAGGCAATGGCGATGTCGTGGCGGCCTATGGCAAGCTCATCCCAGTCATCGAGCCAGGAGGCCTGGATGGCGGTGATGTTGTCAAGCCCGGCGGCCCCGGCCTGGTTGCGGAGTTCGGCGAGCATGGCCGGGGAGTAGTCAAGGGCCGTAACCCTTTGTACCCGGCGGGCCAACGGCAGGGCGAGGGTGCCGGGGCCGCTGCCCACATCGAGCACCGACCAGGTCGACTCCGGCTGAAGGGCGGCCAGAAACTGCTCGGCAAAAGGGGAGTTGAGGTTGCGTTCGGCAAAGCCTGCGGCCCGTTTGTCCCAGTCTTGGCTCTTTTTCTTCTGCCAGGATTTCTCCGAACGTGACTCCTGCCACATTCGGTTCCAGTCTATATCTCGATAGCGCATGATTGCCGGTTGCCTGTTGATGGTGGCCTTTTTCCCTTAGTGCCGGGGGGTGAGACGGCTGACGATGACCACGGTTTCCTTGTCGTCGGAGCGCATGGTCCGTTTGCTGGTGGCGATTACGTATTCTTTTTCCGCCTGCAGCAGAAACTTGGGCATGCTTTTTCTGCGGATATCATGGGCCAGATAGATGACCCCGTCCGGGGCCAGCAATTTTTTAAAGACCGTGAGCAGGGGGGTGAAAAATTCTTCCCGGAAAAGGATTTCCGCACCGATGATCATATCGAATTTAGGCAAATCCGGCGGCTTGAGCCAGTCGATCAGCTTGAATTGTACGCCGGAAAGCCCGCTGGCCGCGGCGCTCACCCGTTCGAAATCAAGGATGTGGGGTTCGTAATCGCTGATGGTGACCTGGTAGCCGTTGAGGGCGGCGGCCAGACCAGGGGCGCCCAGGCCCGCGCCCAGTTCCAGCAGGGTGGCGTCCTTTTTTGGCGGGGGCATGGTTACCATCAAGTCGGCCAGGACCATCGCCGCTTCCCAGAGTTTTACCCAGAAGGGAAAGTCTTCCACGTCCTTGAAGGGGTCCTTGCCGGCCAGTAACGGTTCGAGATCGGTTACCTGCAGCAATTGGATTTCTTTGTCCCGGACCTTGAGCGGCTCAAAGTCGACCTTATATTTTTTGCGGATTTCCCGTAGCCGTTTGTATTCTTTTTCCGGAAGAGTAGTTGGGTCCATTGTTACCTCGCGTTATGGCAGAATGTTTCATGTTGGGCCGAGTAAATCAGGTGAGCAGGTACGCTGTCACCACTAGGGCGGCCAGGCCGAAGCGATAATAGCTGAATATCGCAAAGCTTCTCGCCTTGATAAAACGCATGAGAAAGGCAATGAAGAGGTAGCCTGAGACGGCGGAGCTCAGAAAACCGGCGAGATAATAGCCGGCTTGATCGGTGAGCACACCCTGGCTGATAATTTCGGGGATCTTGTATACCCCGGCCCCGGCGATAATCGGGGCGGAGAGCAGAAAGGAAAATCGGACCGCCGCCTGGCGGTTCAGGTTGGCAAAAAGGCCGCTGGTAATGGTGATGCCGCTGCGGGAGACCCCGGGAATTATGGCCAGGGCCTGGGACAGGCCGATGATTATCGCGTCAACCATGGTGAGCTCTTTGAGATCGCGGCTTCTTTTGCCGGTTTTATCGGCCACCAGCAGCAACAGGCCGAAACCGGTCAGGGAGAGGGCCACCATTAGCGGGTTGCGGAAATATTCTTCGGCCATGTCGCCCAGGAGCAAGCCGGCGATGACGCCGGGGATGGTCCCGACGCAGATGGCGGCGGCCAGCAGGCGCAGGCGAGTATTCTCGGCTGGATCTTGGTGACCGCCGATGAGGGCCTTGGCGATCTGCCAAAAATCGGTGAAGAAATAGATGAGGATGGCCAGCAGGGTGCCGAGATGCAAGGCAACGTCATAGGCCAGGCCGACATCGTCGGTGCCGAACAAGGCGTGGGCCAGAACCAGATGACCGGAGCTTGAGATCGGCAAAAATTCCGTCGCCCCCTGGATGAGGCCGAATATGATAGCTTCAAAGAAATTCATGGTCTGCTCTTAACATAAAAAAAACGCCCGGCCAATGGCCAGGCGTTTAAGCACAAAATAGAATACGGGCAACAGGGGATTAGCAACCCTCGATGGCCGTAGCTTTGGAAGCTTTTACTTTTACTTTCTGGCCGGCTTTAAGGCTGTCGGCTTTTTTGCATTCCATGGTTACGGTGTTACCGTCAACGGATTTCACTTCACAGTTTACGCTTGCAGCCATGCCGACGGCGGCGGTGCTCACTACGAAAGCCAGAGCCAGTGCTAAAGTTACCATTTTTTTCATTGATCGTTACCTCCTGGGGGTTTAGTAGAATAAATTATCCTGCATCTCACCACATGGTTTGTAATGAATAGCCATTCAGTTAATATAAGAAAGTCTGAAAAGATGTCAACATCAAAATATAAGGGTTTTATTTAATGATGGAGCTGACATCATGCTCCAGGGTATCATGGTCGATATAACCGTCGTATCTTTTTACTATTATTCCTTGTTTGTTGATCAGGAATGAGGTGGGGACGGCGCCGGAGAATATTTGGAAATTTTTCTGCGTTTGGCTGTCTTCCATGGCCACCGGATAATTGATTTTCATTTTTTTAATGAAATTGGCCACCATCTTCGAGCCGCCCTGGTCGGTTGAAATGCCGATAATGGTCAGGCCTTGGTCTGCGTATTTTTCCTGGACCTCGATAAACGAAGGGATCTCTCGGCGGCAGGGCGGGCACCAGGTGGCAAAGAAGTTAACCAGCAGTGCCCGGCCTTGGTAGTTGTTCGAGTCGATGGTCGCGCCATCCACCGCCGATGGCAGGGCAAAATGCGGCATGGTGGTGGCGGCGAGGGCCGTGGTGCTCAGCAGCAGGGTAAGAGCGAGGATGGTTGATAAGTAAAGCCTTTTGACTGCAAGGGCTTTGCGCTTCTGCATGTTTCTCTCCATGGGGCAATTAGAGGTATGAGGTAAATTTATTCTAGCTAAGAATAAGATCGTTAATTTCTACTCGGTTTTAAAGAGAAACAAAAGGGAATAATTGTCGGCGACACCGCCCATGACAATTATTCCCCGGAAAAACTTGTGATGATCATTAGGCCAGCGGGCCTTTGCTGATAATTTCACCTCTGGCGCTGATGACAACCTCTTGGGCCTTGATCTCCTTGCCGGCCCGCTTGAGCGCTTCTTTCAAGATATGGCGCATCTGGCTGCAACATGGAACTTCGATGATCGCCATGGTGATGCTGTTGATCGACGAGGTTGCAAATATTTCGGTAAATTTCTGGATATAAGCTTCGGCATCGTCAAATTTAGGGCAACCCATCATCACGGTTTTGCCGGCAAGAAGGTTGCTGTGGAAATGGGGATAGGCCACCGGGACACAGTCCGCCGCCACCAGCAGGTCGGAGTTTTTCAAAAAAGGAGCCGACGGCGGCACCAGGCGGATTTGGACCGGCCAATGGCTTAAGGCTGAGCCGGATAATGCGGCCTGGCCCGCGAGTTGGACCGGTTTATTCGCAGCCTGGCACGGGGTGGCCGCCTGAAAGGATTGGATCTGCGCCGAGGGGCAACCGCAGGGTTGAGTGGCGGGTGCCGGGGGTCTCACCTCTTCTCTGCTCCGCAATAACTCTTCCACCGCCTCTTCGTCAAAGTCATCGGCCTCGCGCTCAACAATGCGCAGGGCGCCGGTGGGGCATTCGCCGAGACAGGCGCCGAGGCCGTCGCAGTATTTTTCGGCAAGCATTTGGGCCTTGCCGTTAACTATCTGTAAAGCGCCTTCGGCGCAGCCGGGTACGCATTGCCCGCAGCCGTTGCAAAGTTCTTCGTCTATCTCAATGATTTTTCGCATGATTCTCATGATGATTCTCCATTATTGCAAAAATAACTTGGCTGCCTGTTGAGCGCCGCTTTTGGTTAAGAATGAGGTATTTATTATTTTTTGTAAATGCTCATGTTCAGAGGGTGTTTCTTTGTGTTTCTCTTCCAGCTCTGCAATAAGGCCGGCATCGAAGAGCACCTTAAAGTTGGCGGTTTCGGCAGCTCTCGGACTGGGCAGGTGGCCGATTATGTCGCAGACTTCCGTGATCAGGGCTGCCGGGGCTCCTAGTTTGGTAAGGATGTCGCCGGTGACCGCTAGGTCGATTCCGTGCAGATAGGCGCTGATCAAGACCACGGCCGGGTTGGCTCCTTCTTCTTGTCGGCAGATCTGCTCCGCATGGCGTGCCATTCTGGTGGCATGGCCGATCCCCTTAAAATCAGCGCCAAAGTGTCGTTTCATTTCAATCGCCGCGCGCTCTTTAAGCAGTTCTTGTTTTTTGGCAAGCAGTTCAGGCGGCATGGAGCTTAAGCATTGTTCGGCGTGCGGACAGTAAGCGGCACAGCCGAAGTCATTGTGCGGGTTAACCATGCGCTGGCCGCAGTTACCGCACTTGCGGGTGGAATCATCCTTGAAGAATTCAACGGAATTTCCACATGTTGGGCAGCTGGTCTCAAAGACGGCGTCCGAGTCCCAGTAGCGGCTGTCTTGACCGGGGCATTGCATGGTGTTGGCTCCTTAAGAAAAAACAGGGCCCACAGGGGCCGGCGGGAGGGGGGGTGGGGAAAAGGGTGCCGGCCCCTGTGGGTTATCCATTAATTAACCAAGGATGGTTTTGAGATCCGCATCCGGAGTGGTTATCGGTTTAATGTCAAAGTTTTTGACCAAAACATCAAGGACATTGGGGGTAACGAAAGCCGGCAGGCTCGGCCCAAGCCGGATGTCTTTGATGCCAAGGTGCAACAGGGTGAGCAGAATCGCCACTGCTTTTTGCTCGTACCAGGAAAGGACCAGGGAGAGCGGCAGGTCGTTGACCCCGCACTCAAAGGCGCCGGCCAGGGCGACCGCGATCTGGATCGCGGAGTAGGCATCGTTACACTGACCGATGTCCAGCAAGCGCGGAATGCCGCCGATATCGCCCAGCTGCATGTCGAAGAAGCGGAACTTGCCGCAGGCCAGGGTGAGAACCATGCAGTCGGCCGGAACCTTCTCGACAAACTCGGTGTAGTAGTTGCGGCCCGGTTTGGCGCCGTCGCAGCCGGCCACCAGGAAGAAATGGCGGATGGCTTTGCTCTTGACCGCGTCGATAACCTTGTCGGCCACGCCCAGTACGGTGTTGCGGCCAAAACCAACCAGAACCTTGGCTTTTTCGGTGTCGGCGCTGAAGCCCGGCATGGCCAGGGCCTTGTTGATTACCGGGCTGAAATCCTTGCCGGCAACATGGCTAACGCCGGGCCAACCGACCAGGCCGGTGGTGAAGATGTTGTCCTGGTAAACCTCCTGCGGTTTCTGGATGCAGTTGGTGGTCATCAGGATTGCGCCGGGGAACTCTGCGAATTCCTTCTGCTGATTCTGCCAGGCGGTGCCGTAATGGCCGTGGAGGTGAGGATATTTTTTCAGTTCCGGGTAGCCGTGGCAGGGCAGCATCTCACCGTGGGTGTAAATGTTGATGCCCTTGCCCTCGGTCTGTTTGAGCAGCAGCTCGAGATCCTTGAGGTCATGGCCGGAAACCAGGATGGCCTTGCCGGCCTTGGCGCCTAAAGGCACTTCGGTGGGGACCGGATGGCCGTAAGTGCCGGTGTTGCCGGCATCGAGAATTTCCATGGCCCGGAGGTTGATTTCCCCGCATTTCAAGGCCGCGCCGACACAGTCGTCCACGGTGAGATCCTTGCTTAACAGGGTGGCCAGTGCTTCATGGATAAAGGCGTAAATGGCATCGTCTTCCTGGTCGAGAATCTTGGCGTGGTCGGTATAGGCGGCAACACCCTTAAGACCGTAGAGCAGGATCTGCTTGAGCGACCGGATGTCTTCGTTTTCTTCCCCGGCATTAAGGGCAACTTTTTCGCCCTGCTTGACCAGATCGGCAAGGTTGCCGGCCGGCGCAAAAGAGGCGCAGGCATCACTGAAATTAACATTGCCGCCGGCGGCCTTTACTTTAGCCTTGAGGCTTTCGCGCAGTTGCACGGTGCGGTTGATCATGTCCACGAAACGTTGGGCATCAAAGTCAACATTGGTGAGGGTGGAAAAAACAGCCTCACAGGTAAAGAGGTTGACTTCGGCGTCAACCACGCCGACCTTGCGGCCTTCAACCGCTACCAGGGCGAGGCCCTGGTTGGCATGGATCAGCAAATCCTGCAGGGCGGCGACATCGGGCTGTTTGCCGCATACGCCGATGGTGGTACAGGCTTGTCCTTTGGCGGTCTGCTCACATTGGTTGCAAAACATAGTTTCTTTCCTCCTGCTGAAAAGGTTTTTGAATGGGTTTAAATTCATTTGGATCTCCATTATTCAGGTCATAAAATCGGATAAGGCGTTGTTGTTGACCTGACTATAGCAATCCGCGAGACTGCAGCCATTGACTTAGATCAAGAAAATGATTTTTTTTATTTTCTTTAATTTTGCGGCAAACATCAAGGAGATTAATTGTTAGGCTGGGCCGGGGTGTTTTGGGAAGGAGGAATTTTTTGCCGGTCCGGTTTGGCGTTTTTTTGCCCGGCGACAGCAGAGTGTTAGTTGGCTGTTGTTTGCCAATTGGCTGATAATCCGTGGGAATAATCCAAGTCGGGGCAAATATCATGGGCTGGGTTCGAGGTGGTACGTATTTTGCTTTTGTATTTAACAAAACTTAAAAATCAGCCGATGAGGATTTTATGAGCCCTGTTATTGGATTTCAACTTGTAGATCTTGGCTGGGAGGTGCAACTCCCCAGTCCTGACAAAGCGTTAGATAAGCCTGGAAAAGATCATCCGGATGGGTGTGAAGTTCGGTGCACATCTTGGGTATCGAGTTCCGGTGTTGCAGAGCCAGGCAAAGGTGATTCTCAAAAGCATGAAGATTGCGGCCAATGAACCAGAACGGATAGAGGTTGCAGAAATGGGGGCGGGCGGCCTTGGGCAGCAGGCAGCCCTGTGGCCCAAGGAAAACACATTGACCGATACTGTTTTGGGCCAAGCGGAGATGAAAACTATCGACTGGAAATGAAGATTTAATATCTTCAGGATGATCGGGGAACAGCTTTGCCATTTCAGAAATAAAGAATGGACTGTTTTTTTCGCGGACTACAAAGGTGGTGTTTTCGACCCAAGGAGCAAGTTTTTGAATCCGCCGCAACTCAGCTTCCGACAGAGGCGCCACCAGTTCTTCCTCTTTAATTCCACATTGACAGCAGGTGGGGCCGTTGGTCGCGCACATGCCGCAAATTGTCGGATTTTCGATGAAAATCCTTGAAATGTTTTCTTGGTGCAGGCTTTGTCTCATCGTTTAACATTTCTCCTTGTCGATCTTATCGGTCAAGGGAAATTAAACTTTAGAAAAAATATATTTTTTTAATTTTTTCTCAAAAAAAATTAGTGAAAACAGGTAGTTGGTGTGGCGGGGGCTAGTATTTGATCTTGTCCGCCATGGATTCCCAGAGGGCAAAGGCGGGCAGGGCTTGATCCCGCATGATCTGCTTAATGTTCATTACCCTTTCTTCGTTGGGCAGACTCAATTCCTGATGAATATGGTCGTCGGCAAAGCCGATGGCTGCGGCATCCTTGCGGGTAGTGCCGTAGTAGACGGTTGCGATTTCGGCCCAGTATGCGGCCGCCATGCACATGGGGCAGGGCTCACAGTTGACATAAAGGGTGCCGCCGGCAAGGCTGAAGTTGTTGATTTGTCGGCAGGCGTTGCGGATGGCGACGATCTCGGCGTGGGCGGTCGGGTCGTTGGTGGAGGTTACCTGGTTCCAGCCCCGGCTGATGATGCGGCCATCCATGACGATTACCGCGCCGAAGGGACCGCCGTCGCCGTTTTGCATTTTTTCGGTGGCCAGGCGGATGGCTTCGCTCATGAATTTTTCGTGCATGGTGGCTCCTTTTGGTCGGGTTGGCAACTGAGCAACTGTAAATTCAGTATATTTTACGCCGGCGGCCCTTGTTTCGACCTTGTTCTGGAAAAAAAAGACGCGAAATAAAGCCTGAAATGCTAATATAACCCCTCCGAGGTGAGGGTGAAAAAAATGTTTGCTGTTTACTATAAATTATAGAGTGTTGGTTATGGAATATATTTTGGTGATCGGGGCCTATCTGGTTGGCTCCATTCCCTTTGGGCTGGTGTTCGGCAAAATGGCCGGGATCGATGTGCGGACTGAAGGCAGCTGTAATATCGGCGCCACCAATGTCACCCGGCTGGCCGGGAAAAAGTTCGGGATTATTACCCTGGTTTTTGATGTGCTCAAGGGGGTAATTCCCATGGTGCTGGCCGGTGCGCTGCTGGCGGAGGATGGGAACCTGGAGCTGTGGGTCGCCTTATGCGGCGGGATGGCGTTTCTTGGGCACCTCTATCCGATCTATCTGGGGTTTAAAGGGGGCAAGGGGGTGGCCACCGCCCTGGGGATATTTTTATACCTTGCGCCCTTGGCCGCCCTGCTTGATATTCTGGTTTTTGTCGGCGTAGTATACAATTGGGGCTATGTTTCCCTGGGGTCATTGACCGCGGCCTTGATGATGCCGGGCCTGGTCTGGCTGTTGTATCAGTCGCCGACCGTTACGGTGCTCGCCGGTCTGCTCGGCGTTTTGATCTGGGTTAAGCATCACCAGAATATAGGGCGGCTCATTCGCCGGGAAGAAAAGAGCTGGAAAAAAAAATGAACTAATCGGTTGGTTGATGAAGCGGGCGGCGGCTTAACAAAATAAAAGGGAGATTTCCAAGTCTGGAAATCTCCCTTTGTTGTTGGGTGACCATGCCGTATCGGCGGATAATAACTTACTGCAGCAGGTTCTGGTTGACGGTGATGTCGGCTTTGTCCCGCAGGTAGCCGAGCCACGCTTCCATGATTTTAATCTGCTGTTCCTGTTTGAGGTTTTGAGCTATCGTTTCTTTCTGGGCGGCGAAGTCGGTTTCATCGGCGGTCAGGCTTTCGGCGAAATGGATTACATAGAAGTTGGTCCCCACCGTTGCCGCCTCTGCCGGATAGGGGTTGGCGCCGGTAAGGTTAAGGCCTTGGTCCGCAATGGCCGCCGGCAGGCCGCTGGCGGTCTGATTGCTGCGGGAGTAAAATGGGGTAGTGTTTAGCTTGGCCCCGGCCCGGGTTGTCGCCTCGGCAAAAGCGCTTGCTGTTTTTGCCTCGCTCAGCAGCTTGTCCGCCGCTTCCTTGGCCATGGTTTTGGCGCGGTCGGCGATAAAATCTTTCTCAACCGCAGTTTTGACCTCTTCCAGCGGTGGGATGACCGGCTCTTTGGTCTCGGTGACGTAGAGGATCGCATAGCCGTCCTTGCCCTCAAGCAGGGAGCTCAGCTCCCCTTTTTTCAAGGTGAAGGCGGTATTGAGCAGGGCCGTCTCGCCGACCAGTTCCTTGGGGGGAGCGGCCTTGGCGAAAAAGTCGGTTTCATGGATGGTGGTCGTGCTCTCGATGGCGTATTTTTCCAGGCTGCCGGCCATGATTATGCCTTCATAGGCTTGATTGGCAAGCTGAAAGGTGATGTTCTTGCCCTTTTGGGTTTTGAGCTCGGCAATGATCTGGGCCCGGACTTCGTTTATGGACTGCACCTTGGCCGGTTTGATCTGTTCAAGCTTGATGAGGTGGAATCCGAACTGGGTTTCCACGATATTGCTGATTTCCCCCTCTTGCATGGCAAAAACAGCACTGTCAAAGGCCTGTACCATCTGGCCCCGGCCAAAGAAGCCAAGGTCGCCGCCGCTGGGGCCGCTGGGGCCTTCGGAATGTTCTTTGGCCAGGGTGGCAAAGTCCTTACCCGTCTTGGCCTGGGCCAGGATCGCGGCCAGTTTTTCACGTTTGGCCGTTTTCTGCTCCTCGCTGTCCAGGGCCTCGGTTTTAATCAGGATATGGCGCGCATGGCGCTGTTCGGCAGAGGAAAATCTGTCGATGTTCAATTGGTAGAACTGTTCGATCTCTTCTTCGCTGAACTGGATGGCGGCGGCGGCCTGGTCATGACGATAGCTGAGAAATTTAAGCTTCACCCGGGGCGCTGTTTTGTAAGAATCTCCGTTTTTCGTGAAAAAATCAGCAAGTTCTTCAGGGGTCGGCGTTATTTTGGATTTAAAGTCCGCGCTGTTGAAGGTGGCGTATTCGAGTTTGATCTGATCGTTGTCATCGCTGAAGCGATCCTTGAGCTCGCTGTCCGGAATCCTGGCAAAACGGGTTATGGCCGAGACGGTTTTTTCATTGAGCATGTCATTGCGGATGCCGGTCTCAAATTTGGCCTTGGTGAGGCTGGAGGAGGCAAGAAGCTTGGTGTAGCGGTCATTGCTGAACATGCCGTTTTCGCGGAATGATTCCATCTCGAGGATGGCTTTTTGCACCTCTTCATTGCTGACCAGCAAGCCTGCAGTAGCTGCGCCCTGTTGCATCAGTTTTTCCTGGATGAGGTTATTGAGAACCTGCTGCTTGATGCCCAGCCCTTCGAGGAGGCCGGCCGGCAGATTGCCGCCGAGCTGGTCGCGGTAACGGGCCAAGGTCTGGTCATATTTTTGGCGATATTGCTGGTAGGTGATTGATTGGCCGTTGACCGTGGCAATGGCATTCGGGCCGTCGTTCTGGTTGGTGCCCACCCCCCAGAAGATAAAAACGAGAATAATGATGATAATGGCCGCCTGGATGTAGGCGGACTTGGCCTTGCGGCGCATAAAATCTAACATTTGGTTATCCTTAATATAAGCTGAAGAACAGATTGATAATTTGCATGAAATTTACGGCGTTATCCTAATTTTTTTACGTCTGGCCGTCAACTGATTTAGTGTAAGGAGGTGCTTCGGGCTTTGAGATTTACACCTTTGCCAGATTGTTACCCACCACGGTGTTGACTATCAGCGGCACATCAAGTTTCAGCACCTGTTCCATGGTTTGTTTAACCAATTCCCCGGTGATGTCGATTTCTGGTTCCGGCACCTCAAAGACCAGCTCGTCATGGATCTGCAGCAGCAGTTCCGCCTGCAGTCCTTCTTGCTGAAGGGCGCGATAGGTGTGGATGGTGGCCAGCTTGATGATGTCGGCGGCCGTGCCTTGGATCGGTGTGTTGATCGCGGTGCGTTCGGCGAATTCCCGGCTGGTTTTGTTGCTGCTGTTGATATCCGGCAGCAGGCGGCGGCGGTTGAGCAGGGTGGTGACCAGGCCGTCCTGCCGGGCTTTTTCGATAATATCCTCCATGAACCTCTTGACCCCGGCATAATGGTCGAAATAGCGGTCGATAAAGGTTGCGGCCTCCTTGCGGCTGATGTTGAGCTGGCCGGCCAGGCCGAAGGCGCTCATTCCGTAAACGATGCCGAAGTTGATGGTTTTGGCCACCCTGCGCATCTCGGGAATAATCAGGGCCTGATTGACGCGAAAGATCTCGGCCGCGGTCTGGCTGTGGATGTCATGGCCGTTGCGGAAGGCCGCCAGCAGGGCTGGGTCCTGGGAGTAATGGGCCAGGACCCTGAGATCGATCTGCGAATAATCCGCCGACAGGAACTGGTGGCCCGGTTTGGCGATAAAGGCCTGCCTGATCCGTTGCCCTTCCGGGGTGCGGATGGGAATGTTCTGCAGGTTGGGGTTACTGCTGCTCAGGCGGCCGGTGGCGGTTACGGTCTGGTTGAAGGAGGTATGCACCCGACCGGTTTTCGGATGGATCAGGCCGGAGAGTTTATCCACATAGGTGGTTTTGAGTTTGGTCAGGTTGCGGTGAAGCATGATGGTTGCCGGCAAATCATGGAGAGGGGCAAGTTTTTCCAGGACCTTGATATCGGTGGAATAGCCGGTCTTGGTTTTTCGCCCATGGGGCAGGTTGAGTCTTTCGAAAAAGATTACCCCCAGCTGTTTGGGTGAGTTGATGTTGAACTCTTCTCCGGCCAGCCGATAGATTTTGGTCTCCAATTCGTCGAGCTGGGCCCCGAAGTCCCTGGTCATCTCTTCGAGCAGCTGCAGATCAACAAGAATCCCGGCTCTTTCCATCCGGGTCAGGATGGGCACCAGTGCCATTTCGAGATCGGCAAAAAGCTGCCAGAGATCAAGGGTCTCAAGCTGCGGCCGAAATTTTTCCCAGAGCAGCAGGGCGCCGATCACGTCCTCACACGAATAATCCTTGGCCGCCGCAGGTTCGACATAGGCAAAGGCGTCGGGCCGTTTGTCGCCTTTGGTTACTTCGGCAAAGCTGGTCAGGCGAACCTCGCTGATTTCCCGGCAGAGGTCGTCGAGCTTGTGTGAGTTTCTGGAGGGGTCGATCAGGTAGGAGGCGATCATGGTGTCCCAGATCGGGCCGTGGATGCTCACCCCATGGTTTTTTAGGATGCCCAGGTCAAACTTGAGGTTGTGGCCCAGTTTGGGCAGTTTTTCGTCAGCCAGCAGGGGCTGTAACGCTTCAAGGGCGGCCTTGAGGGGTAACTGATCGGGCCGCAGGTTGCCGGCTTCATCGCGGTGGCCGATGGCCAGGTAAAAGGCCTCGTCCTTGGTGGTGCACAGGGAAATGCCGACCAGTTCGGCTGTGAGCGTGTCCAGCGATGAGGTCTCGGTGTCGATTACCAGTAAGGGGCCATTTTTGAGCTTTTCACATAGTTTCTTCAGCTCGTCAACGGAGTGCACGAGCTGAAAGCCCTTGCGCTCCAGTTCCGGGGCGGTGGTTTCCTGTTTGAGCAGGCGGGTAAAGCCGAGAAAGGTGAAGAGTTCCCGGAGCTTATCGTTGTCTGCTTCCCGGATCGTGTATGCGGCCGACTCCGGTGTGGTCAGATCCTGCCGCAGGGCAATGAGTTTTCGCGACAGAAAGGCGTTCTCTTTATTGGTCAGCAGGTTTTCCTTGAGTTTTTTCTGGGTGAGCTCGTCGATGGATTGGTAAAGATTCTCAAGGGTGTTGAATTGGTTGATCAGTTTTTCCGCGGTCTTGGGGCCGATCCCGGCCACTCCGGGAATATTGTCCGAACTGTCGCCGACCAGGGCAAAGAAGTTGAGCAGTTGCTCGGGGTCCACGTTGTATTTCTTCTTGACCCCGGCCCTGTCCATTACCACATCGCGCATCGGATCCCAGACCGTGATCTTGTCGGACACCAGCTGGGCAAGATCCTTGTCGCCGGAAACTAGAATGACCGGCTGGTTCTCACTCAAGGTGCTGGCCGCAGAGGCCAGGATGTCGTCCGCCTCATAGCCTGACTGTTCCAGGCAGGTGATGTTGAAGGCGGCCACGATCTCCTTTATATAGGGGATCTGGCAGGCAAGGTCGTCCGGCATCGGCGGCCGATTTGCCTTGTATTCATTATAGATTTCATGACGGAAGGTGGGGCCCTTCACATCAAAGGCAATGCCCAGGTATTTCGGGTTTTTTTCACGGATGACCCGGAGCAGGATATTGGTGAAGCCGAAGATGGCATGGGTCGGCAGGCCGCTGCTGTTGGTCAGCGGCGCAATGGCATGGTAGGCCCTGTAAATATAGGCGTTTCCGTCAATAAGATAAATCGGTTCGTTGGCAGTCATGGGCAGTGATACTACCAGCCGCGCTGCTGTTTGGCAATCCACAACATCGTCGGCATTAAAACCGGGGGAAAAAATAAATTTATTTTTTTTCTAACGTTTTCCTGCCGGTAATTTCTTTATATTTCCAGCAGATGGGAAGCCTATCTCAGTCGACCGGAAATAGGCTGGATTTTTTTGTTTAAAGTTTGTATGTATAAATCCGATATGATAACTAAGAATAGGTAGGTGTGTTGGTTGGGCAGGGGGCTCTCCAGCATACTTCGATTTCCGGGCACGGGTGGCGATTTCGCTATCTTGTTGCAGGAAGATTGGAGCCGGGTATGAAGCTGACTGGAATTTTTTCACAAATCAAAACAGATAAAGTTCAGGTTAAAAAATCTGAAGGGACCTTTGCGTCCAAATCAGATAAAGCACAAGTTGCACCCACCGACCGCGTGGAGATCTCCGCCGGCTCTATGGAAGTTCAGAAGTCCAAGGAGATTCTGGAGCAGACTCCCGCCGTGCGCGCCGACAAGGTTACGGCTCTCAAGGAGCAGATTGCCCGTGGCGAATATCAAGTTGATCCCTACAAGGTTGCCGATAAGATGATGGCCGGCCTTATCTCCGAGGTTCTGAACGATTAATTTCGTTTTTTTCCCGTCGTTCATTTTTTCCTCTCTCTTTTTCATCTTCGCACCTTTCTTTATTTGAAGATCGGCCAGCAGGCATCATAAATGGTCGGATCCTGTAAGACCTGTTTGGCCAGTCTTTGCTTGGTGTTAATAACCAGGGGCCCCAGCAGGTTTGCGGTTATTTTCTTCAGATCGTTCTTGGGAACGGTGAGGATGAGCAGGATCTCGAGCTGGTCATCCTTGCTGGCCTTCAATTCCTGTTTTACGTAATTGGGAATATGGGGGGCGTATTCCTGGGCGATAATTGCCGCCTGAATGACCACGAAGGCCAGGGTTGGCGTTTCCAGAGATTGCAGCCACATGAAGGGGGATTCCTTGCCGTGGGGTTTGAGCATGAAGTTTTTGGAGTCGGGAAAACCCAAGAACGGGGAGGTCATGTGGATGACCTTGTCCGGGCTCACCGTCAGTTCGCCGAACCGGGAGGTTGAAACGGTAAGCATCTCTTGATCTTCGATCTTGGTATTGGCGGTAGCTGGAGCCATTACTTCCTCCCTGGGGCTTGCTGTGGTTATGTTGTCGGTGGTTTTCATCTGCTTTTTTTATTTTTTGCCGGTCTGACGATTTTCGGTAAGCGCCGAGGTGAGAGCCGAAAGATCGGCAGGAGCCTCGTGGGCTGCCCGTTTGTTTTCTTCTAAAATTTTCAGGTAGATTTCTTCTCGGTGGACCGCGATCTCGGCCGGCGCTTCCACGCCGATCTTGACCTGCCCCCCTTTGATTTCCAGCACCCTGATGATGGTATCATCGCCGATGGCAATGGCCTCTCCTATTTTCCTGGCTAAGATCAGCACCGTGGTCGCCCTCCCTGGCTATAGGTTTAACTACGCTATTCCTTTAGCGTATGCATGCTCTGTGCAATGTTCAAGAACTATTTGAGAAAATCCACCAAGCTCATCTGCATGGTTTTGGCTGCGGCGGATAATGCCGCCTCGTAAGCCATTTCTTTGGCCTTCATCTCCATCAGGGCGTTGATCATGTCGGTGTCTTCTTTTTCGGAGAGGTTTTCCCTCGCTGCTAATTCAAGCTTGGAATAGATCTCCGTCTGAACCATTATTCGGTTGGATCTGGCGCCAAAGTCCGAAGTTCGGCTGGACAGGGTTTCCAGTAAAATGTCGAGCTTGGCAATCGAGTCACTGATATTGCTTACTTGCACGTCTTCCGGGCGTGCGCCAACGGCCCGCAGAAAATTGCTTGAGTCGCTTTGCATTGCAAAAGAATATCGATCCTGGTCGTCGGTGGTGATGGTCAGGTAGCCGCTGTCGGTCCAGGAGGCGGAGAGCCCGGGGATGCCGTTGATTCGTTGGGTTATGTCATCAAGGGAGTCCTGCTCAATGTCGATATTGATATCGTATGAGGTAGTGGTGGGGGGGCTGAACGAATGGTTGGTCATGCGGATATTGAATGAGCCGTTGACAATCTCATCCGCAAATTCCAGGCCGGTGTCGCCACTGTTAAGCAGGGCGGTGGTGTCGGTTGCCTGGATTGAGCCGGTATGGGTTTTGAAGTTTTGGCTTTGGGCAAAGCTGATCAGATTGTTGAGGATGGTGAAGATCTCGGAAGACATCAGGGTGTCTTCGCCGTTTTTCGCAACTTCCAAGGTGCTGGCCCGGCCGACTTTGATCGCAAAATCGTTGTTGCGGTCACCGGCATAGCGGACATAGCCATCTTCCGAATAGATTTTGTTGACGAATATTTTGCCGTCTTCGATGGTGTCGCCGTCAATGTCGGTTATCGTCTGACCGCCGCTGAGGCCCAAAGCGGCAAAACCGGATTCAAAGATGGTGGGGCCAAAGCTTGAGGTGGCGCTGTCCAGGAAGTATTCGTTGTTGGAGAGAAGGCGAACCGTGCCGAAATATACTTTGTCTTGAGGGTCGGTTGAGTTGCCGTTGAGCTGGGTGATCGTCTCCCCGGCGGCTGAAGTTTGCAGATGGATGTTGCGGCCATCAATAGCGCTCAGGATCAGGCGTCCGTCGCTGTTTCGGCCTGCCTTAACCCCGGTTTGCTCAACTTTGGCGTTAATGGCCTTGATGATGGCGTTGCTGGAGTCATCTTCGGTGACCCGGGTCATGGTGTCAAAGATGTTGATGCCATTGATGACGAGATCGTCGTGGTCAAGATAGGTCGGGGTGGCGCCGTAGGGCAGGGTGCCGTCATTGGGCTGGTCGCCGGTGATGCCCTCGACCGAGGCCAGTCCCAGTTCGGTGAGGATGTTTGTGCCTGGATGGTTAGGACTCGTGATGGTAAAGGGCGTATCCGATGCAAAGGTGATCTGGCCGGTGTTGTGGGTGGTGTCCGCCGTGACGGTGCCGTTGCTAAGTTTGATGCGGTTCGTTTCGCCGGCTGAAAGATCGGCCAGGGTGATGGGACTTTCGTCTCCCTCTACCGTGTTGGTTAAAACGATAGCGTCTATTTCCCCGCCATTGCTGCCTGTCCCTCTTTGGGCGGTAACGCCGGTCTGGTTTCGTACTGCGTTAATGGCGGTCACCATCATGTTGGTTAAATCTTTGGCGGTTGCCGCAAAGGTGGTGTCGGCCTCAATGTTAACCCCGTTGAGGGTGAATTTTATTTGCTTATCCCCAAGCGCAGGATCAACCGCGGTGCCTGCCTGTAGAGTGGTCAGGCTGGCCGTAACTCCGCTCTGTGCGCTGATTTCATTGATTACATCTTTTGCGGCCAAGGCGCGGTCCATGAACAGGCCGTTGGTTGCTCCGGCACTCAGGGGGATATCGGAAAGGGTGTCGGTTCCGTTAATGGCCAGGTCGCTGGGGATGCCGGCGGTGATTGCGAGATTGTTGGCCAAGGTGGCGGTGAGCGGCTCTGTGGTATAAGGAGTTGCCTGCACCCCTCTTGCCCCTTGCAGGGCGGGCGGGGTGGCCTCGGCCCAGACCCCGGTGGTGGCGGTTTCTTTATTGATCGCCGCCGCCTTGGCTGCCGCTGAGGCATCGGAGTATATATCGGAAATATCGTCGGTCTCGGTGATGATTTCCACCCCGTTTACCTTGAGGTCGCCGGTTACCAGGCGTGAGCCGAAGCGTAAGGTGCCATCCGCCGCCTCATCGCCAAGACCGAGGTTGCCGCCCCCCAGGCCGAGTAGATCGAGGATCGTATCGTCGGCCGCATTGGTGGTGATTTCGAAGGCGGTTGGCGAGGAAAGGGAAACGGTTCCGGTGTTATGGGTTGCGTCGGCGGCTTGGCTGGTGTTGTTGGTAAAGCCGCTTATTGCCTCTTCAGCGCCATTCAGGCCGGTGAGGCTGATGGCTGAATCATCGCCGGCAAGGATGTTGCTTAAGACAATGGAATCTACATCTCCGCCGTTTAGTCCGGTGCCGACCTCGGCCTTGACCCCGGTTTGGTCGCTGATCGCATTGATGGCCGCGGTGATATCTAGGGCAACTTGTGGTACTCCGGCTCCGCCGGTTGTCAGGTTGACCGTTTCGCCGTTGAGGTAGAAAGTCATGGTGGTTGCCACGGCCGGATCGGTGGCAGCCGCCCCTGCGTAAAGGGTGGTCAGGGTGGCGTTAACGCCTTCACTGCTGGTGTTATTGCTAAGGCCGGAGATCGTTTTCTCGGTATCGGAAAGGCCGGAGATATCGATGGTCGAGGTGTTGCTTGGCTGGACATTTTTTAAAATAATCGAATCAACCTCGCCGCCGTTAACCCCGGTGCCGATTTCGGCCTGGACCCCGGTGGTGCCGCTCAGCAGGTTGATTTTATCGATGATGTCCTGGGCCACCTGGGTGGGGTCGTCACCGAAACCACCGGTGGTGACATCCACATATTCGCCATTGAGGTAAAATGCGACCTGGGTTGCGGCGAAAGGGTCGGTGGCCGCAACGCCGACATAGGGTGAGGTCAGGGCGTCGGTGCTGCCGGTCAGGGAGGTAACCGATTGATCGTTGAGGGCCTGGGCGATATTGAACGCGCCATTCATGTTGATGGCAAAGGTGTCGGCTACCGATGTAAGATCGATGTCCGGACCCAGGGTGGCGACCACATCGATGTTATTGATCAGCAGATCGCCGGTGGTGATGTCGGTCGCCGCGCCGGAAAGGGGAATCTGGCTTCCGGTCAAAGGCGCGGTGTTGGGGTCGGGAAAGGAGGTGCCGTTGACAAAATAGCCATCCCGGGTGTCTTGGATAAAAGGGGTCGGTTCAACATCGGTATAGCCGGTGGTGCGAAAGCCGCCGAAAATATATTTGCCGTTGACCGAGGTGTTGGAGAGGGTGATTGTCTCTTCCAGCAGTTGTTGGATCTCAGCGGCCATGGTTGCTCTGTTTTCCGTGGTCATCGAGCCGTTGATCATCTGGAGGCTGAGGACCTTGGCCCGGATAACAAGGTCTTTCATGGAGGTTAATGAGTTTTCCGCGGCGTTGATTGCCTTATCTCCAAATTGAATATTATCTTGATATTGCTCGATTTCACTGACCTTGGTGCGCAGGTTGAGGGCGGTGATCAGATTTACCGGATCTTCGGATATCTTGGAAAACTGTTTGCCGGAAGAGATCTGGGCATTGATCCGGTTCATGTCGGTGGTCAGTTTATTCAGGTTGCCCAGGATATTCTGATGGATGGTCCGCATGGTGATTCGCATGGTGATACTCCTATCTTATCGAGTCGAGCAGGCTTTTCAGCATCTCGTCGGACATGGTGATAAGGCGGGCTGCTGCTGAATAGGCATGTTGATACTTGACCAGGTTTGCCATTTCTTCATCCAGGGAAACGCCGGAGGTTGAATCGCGCATTTCCTGCATCTGGTTTTCGACCAGGGTGTTGAATTCCAGGTCCCGATTTACCGAGCGGCCGGCGTTGCCGATTTCCCCGACCAGGGAATTGTAAAAGCCTTCCAGTGAGTCCGCCGTGCTTCCGGTGAAGCTGATATCATCCTGTTGCTGGATGTTGGTGATCTTCAGGGCGTTGGTGTTGTCGCCCTTGAATATCTGCCCGTTTGCCCCTACCGTGGCGGCGGTGATCATGCTCAGGTCATTGGCGATCGCATCGTTGATCCCGATGGTGCCTGCGCTGTGGCCGGTGAATAAGGTGTTGAGTCCCGCCACCTGTAAAATGTTTGAGGTGTCATTGGCAAAGGCGAAGTGGTGGGAGGTGTCCGGATTCAGTTGCAGTCTGTTGTCGACCACCGAGGCCTTGATCCAAGAGGATGCCTCGCTGCTGGCGTTTTTGATGGAGTTTTCGATGGCATTGGCTACGTCGTAAAGATCGTAGGCCCGCTCCAGGTCGACGGTAATGGCTTGGGGAAGGGCCAGGGTTCCGTCGCTGTTGTAAAGCCAGATGTCGAAGCTGCCTCCGTCGGTTTCTAATTCATTAAAGTATTTAAAGCCCTGCAGGCCGGCGGTTACCCCGCCGTCGTCATAGCTATAGGTGAAGCTGCCGTCGTCCGAGGTTGTGTCGCCGGCCACCCCGCCGCTGTGGGCGGTGAAGTTGGTAAAGCCGTAAATGTTGCCATCAACGCCGGCGGCCGTGAAGCTGTCCACCACTATCGGGGAGTTGTCGCCGGTGGTGGAGTTGGTGAAAACAATACCGCCCTTGCTGTTGATCGAGGCGGTGACCCCGGTAAGAGGTTCTTGGATATTTATAGCATCGCGTGTTTTTTGGGCCACCACCATGGCACTATCAAGGGCGGCAATGTTTACGGTAACGGGAATATTGTTAAGGTTAAAGTTTGCGCTGTTCACGGCAGTGCTTGCCGAGGTGGCGCTGCCTGCGAAGGATGTCGTCGTCTGATTACCGCCGCCTAGGCCGAGCTGGCTGAGGATAGTATCGTCGGTGCCGGCTTCGATGGTGAACGGCTCGTCGGAAAACAGAGTTATTTCGCCGGTGTTATGGGTGAGATCGGCGTTGTAGGTGCTGTTGGTGAGACCTAGTTTTACCTCGGCGGCATCGGTTGGATCCACATCGCCAATGATAATGCGGGATTCATCTCCGGCATTGGTGTTGCGCAGAACGATGGAGTTGACCGCGCCGCCGTTATAGCCGTCCCCGACCACCGCTTCAAGGGAGAGTTGTGGTTGCGGGGCCAGGGTGGGCGCGGCCGGGCTGTTGTAGTTGGTGATCGCCGTATTGATTGCCTGGACGATATTGGTGGCATCGTCGGTGGCTCCCGTTCCTGCCGAGGTGTAAGAGACCGAGACCCCGTTAATGGTGAAGTTCGCTGATTCAGCCGCGCCGAATGCCGTTATCGCGCTGCCGGCAACAAGGGTGGTCAGGCGGGCATTGACTCCGGCCGTCGCATCGTTGATGGCGTTAACAGCATTGTAAGCTTTGCCCATGGCCAGGCCGTTTTTGGGGGTCGCGCCGTTTATGGTGCCGATCGAGCGGTCGTTGATGACGATGGTGCCGGCGGCAATGGTTTTTGCCGCCTCGGCTGGGGTTGCGTCAACCGGGGAGGTCAGTCGCGCCGTGTTGGTTGCCATTGAGGTGCCGGTGATGGCCGAGGTGAATTTATTCAGGCCCACGCC
>Ga0224496_10000077_pt1 | contig 72579 bp, 68 predicted proteins | sample SF_Jul11_sed_USG_2_FD_168127 | JGI IMG/M metagenome (GOLD analysis project Ga0224496, IMG submission 168127) | Sediment microbial communities from San Francisco Bay, California, United States - SF_Jul11_sed_USGS_8_1 | ecosystem: Environmental > Aquatic > Marine > Sediment | place: USA...
CTCACCTTCCACCCATATCCATGAAAAATTCTGTTCGAGCACGGCGGCGGCCGCACGATTGAGTTCGGAAACAGAGTAGAGGGTGCGGCTGGAAGGGGTGTCTTTTAATATCATTCAATCAATGTGGTTTTGGAGTTTCTCAGTGTCAGTAGTTTAAACCAGCATTGGCGTTATACCCAGCCTGCTATTTTGTGCCATGTTTTCATTAGCCGTGCTCATGATTTTTCGTAAGTAGGGCTTACGATGAACGGTCAGAAGCCGTATAATAGCGGGCTTTCATAAGATCACCACATTTACAGGAATACTATGCGAATTATTGAGGAAGCTCTCACTTTTGACGACGTTTTACTGGTTCCTGCGCACTCAATAATAATGCCGAAAGATGTCAGTCTGCGTACTAAAGTGACCCGCGATATCGAATTGAATATTCCATTGTTATCCGCCGCTATGGATACCGTTACCGAGGCCCGCCTGTCTATTGCACTGGCTCAGGAAGGTGGTCTGGGTATTATCCATAAGAATATGACAGCAAAGGAACAGGCGGCTGAAGTCAATCGTGTTAAGAAATATGAAAGTGGTGTGATTACCGATCCGGTAAAAGTCACCCCGGAAACCTCTGTGCGTGAAGTCATTGAATTGCGCCAGCACTATAAAATTTCGGGTGTGCCGGTTATGCAGGGCGACGATCTGGTCGGTCTGGTGACCAGCCGTGACGTACGTTTTGAAACTAATCTGGATCAGCCGGTTTCGGCCATCATGACGCCGAAGGAAAAACTGGTGACAGTTAAAGAAGGCGCATCTAAAGAAGAAATTTTAGCGCTGTTGCACAAGCACCGTATCGAGCGCGTACTGGTCGTCAATGACGACTTCAAATTGCGCGGCATGATCACCGTCAAGGATATACAGAAATCGACCGACTTTCCTAATGCCTGTAAAGATGCGCAGGGTCGTTTGCGCGTTGGTGCTGCTGTCGGTACCGGTATCGGCACTGAAGAACGTGTTGAGTTACTGGTGAAAGCAGGTGTTGATGTTATCGTTGTTGATACTGCGCATGGCCATTCACAGGCAGTGCTTGACCGGGTGAGCTGGGTTAAAAAGAATTTTGACGTGCAGGTCATTGGTGGCAACATCGCCACCGGTGCAGCTGCCAAAGCTTTAGTAGAGGCAGGTGCGGATGGTGTGAAGGTCGGTATCGGCCCCGGCTCGATCTGCACTACGCGAATCGTCGCTGGTGTTGGTGTGCCACAGATCACCGCGATTAAAAACGTCGCTGCCGCATTAGAAGGCACCGGCGTGCCATTAATTGCAGATGGTGGTATTCGTTTTTCGGGTGACATGTCCAAAGCGATTGCGGCTGGTGGTTACTGCATCATGGTTGGCGGCATGCTGGCGGGTACGGAAGAAGCGCCGGGTGAAGTTATTCTGTATCAGGGGCGCTCGTATAAAGCTTATCGCGGCATGGGTTCGCTGGGTGCGATGAAGAAAGGCTCCAGTGATCGTTACTTCCAGGACAGTTCTGAAGGCAGCGATAAACTGGTGCCTGAGGGTATCGAAGGTCGTGTTGCTTATAAAGGCCCGCTGACAGCGATTGTCCATCAGATGATCGGCGGTCTGCGTTCCAGTATGGGTTACGTGGGCTGTTCGTCGATTGATGAAATGCGCACCAAGCCGGAGTTTGTACGCATCTCCGGTGCCGGCATGGCCGAGTCGCACGTTCATGATGTGACGATTACCAAAGAAGCGCCTAATTACCGCTCTTCCTGATAAATCACAGAAGGTCATGCAGAGGGCGCAGAGAAAACAGTTTAACTTGTCGATCTTTGCGCCCTTTGTGCTTCTGTTGATAAATTTTATTTAATTAAAAAAGAAATTACTTATGCAAGACATTCATTCCGACCGAATACTGATTATCGACTTTGGTTCACAGTACACCCAGTTGATTGCCCGCCGCGTGCGCGAAGCAGGCGTTTACTGTGAAGTCCACCACACCGGCATTGAAGATCAGGAGATAAGAGATTTCAAACCCAAGGGCATCATTCTTTCCGGTGGTCCTGAGTCGGTGACCGCGGTCGATACCCTGGTTGCCCCTGATCTGGTGTTTAATCTGGGCGTGCCGGTGCTGGGTATTTGTTACGGCATGCAAACCATGGCGGCGCAACTGGGTGGCAAAGTCGGTGCCTCGAAACATCGTGAGTTTGGTTTTGCACGAGTACGTGCTCGTGGCCACAGCCGTTTATTAAAAGATATTGAAGATCATGTGAACGAAGAAGGTCATGCCTTCCTTGACGTCTGGATGTCGCACGGTGACAGGGTGGAAGAATTACCGGAAGGCTTTATTTGCATCGCCAGTACCGACAGTGCACCCCTGGCCGGCATGGCGGATGAGAAATGCGGTTTTTACGGTGTGCAATTTCACCCCGAGGTGACACACACCAAACAGGGGCAGCGCATCATCGAACGCTTTGTGCACGAAATTTGTGGCTGTGCTGCCATGTGGACAGCGGACAATATTATCGAAGACAGTATTGCGCGTATCCGCAATCGGGTCGGTAGCGACGAAGTAGTGCTGGGCCTGTCGGGCGGCGTCGATTCATCCGTGGTTGCGGCGATGCTGCATCGTGCTATTGGCGAACAGCTGACCTGTGTGTTTGTTGATAATGGTCTGCTGCGCCATATGGAAGGCGATACGGTGATGGCGGTGTTTGCCGAGAACATGGGTGTCAAAGTCATTCGAGTTGATGCTGAAAAACGTTTCCTTGACGAGTTGAAAGGCGTTAGTGATCCCGAGTTGAAACGAAAAGTAATCGGCCGTGTTTTTGTCGAGATTTTCGAAGAAGAAGCCAACAAGTTGACCAGTGCAAACTGGCTGGCGCAGGGCACGATTTACCCTGATGTGATTGAATCGGCGGGTAGTAAAAATTCCCACCTGATTAAATCGCACCATAACGTTGGTGGTCTGCCGGAAGGCATGCGCCTGCAACTGGTTGAGCCATTGCGCGAATTGTTCAAGGACGAAGTGCGCAAGATTGGTGTTGAGTTAGGTCTGCCTTCTGAAATGGTTTATCGTCATCCGTTCCCTGGCCCGGGTCTGGGTGTGCGTATCCTGGGTGAAGTTAAAAAAGAATATGCTGATCTGCTACGTTTGGCTGACCATATTTTTATCGAAGAACTTTATAAAAATGATTTGTACGATAAAGTGAGTCAGGCTTTCACCGTGTTTATTCCGGTTAAATCGGTCGGTGTCATGGGCGACGGTCGTCGTTACGATTATGTGGTGGCTTTACGCGCGGTTGAAACTATTGATTTCATGACCGCACGCTGGGCACATCTGCCTTATGATTTTCTTGGTCACGTTTCAACGCGTATTATTAATGAAGTGGATGGTATTTCACGCGTGACTTACGATATTTCTGGCAAGCCGCCAGCCACGATTGAATGGGAATAATTAAACAGTTCTATCTAACATAGGACTATTTATTAATGACAAATTTCTTTCAGGTCGGATAAAAGCAGATTTCTATCGTAAGGTTTTTGAGCGACTTTTTTGACATTAGTGTAGTTGCGACTTTTTCTTGCTATCTCTAATTTGTCTCGTATGGATGACAGAATGACTGGGATTTTCGCGGTCTCCTGTTTGGAAAACAGGATTTGACTCATTTCAAGGCCATCAAGACCTCCCATTTCAACATCGCTGATGATCAGGTCTACATCATGATGCTGAATGAACTTCAGGCAATCACGAGCGTTGTCGACGGTTTTGACAATGTAGTCATTTTCATTTTTGAGGAAGCTCTTAATTAGATGTCTTGAAATTGCGTCATCATCGACGATCAGGATTAGTTTCTTAGATATGATCAAATCCCTTTATATAGAAATTAATATTAATAATGCCACGCATATCGAGCACAGATAAAATTGTAATCTTTTTTGAAAAGTAAAAGTAATACTTATAATGTGGTCAAAGAGTATTTGTATGAACGATAAACACTGGATGCGGCATGCACTGGAGCTGGCAAAAAAAGCTGAATCAATGGGTGAGGTACCAGTTGGAGCAGTCATTGTTAAAGATAATAAGATTCTAGCGGAAGGCTGGAACCAGCCCATTATTTCTAATGATGCGACCGCTCATGCCGAGATCATGGCTTTGCGAGCAGCCGGTGAGGCGCTCAATAATTATCGGATTACTGATGCTGAGTTGTTTGTTACTCTTGAGCCCTGTTCGATGTGTGTCGGTGCCTTAATTCATGCACGCATCAAGCGAGTTGTATATGCCGCCAGCGAACCAAGAACCGGGGCACTCGGTGGTGCGTTTAATTTGCTCGAGTCGAATGACCATAATCATCTGTTTGAAGTGGAAGCGGGTGTGCTGGCGGATGAAAGCCGTGAGTTAATCCAGGCGTTCTTTAAAACCCGTCGTAAATAGCTATCGGGATTGTTCTTCCAGATCTTCCAGCATTTTCTTAAAACTGTTAACACGTTGCTGGGAAAGTTCGCCTTTGTTCAGTGCTTCATTAATGGCGCAGCCGGGCTCAGTAGTGTGAGTGCAGTTGCTGAACTTGCAATAACCCTGGTACGGCTTGAGTTCGATAAAACCATTCACGATATCTTCTTTGTCACGATTCCAGGGCGTGAAATCACGTACACCGGGTGAGTCAATTAATGCGCCACCGTCGGGCAGATGATAAAGTGATGATACCGTGGTGGTGTGTTTTCCTTCTTTGGAAGCAGTGGAGATTTCGCCGATGCGAATATCGATGTCCGGCAACAGCATTTTAACCAGTGATGATTTGCCGACACCGGATAACCCCACCAGAATGCTGACGGTGCCCTGCAAGGCTTCTTTTAATTCATTCAGTCCGGTGTCTTTATTGATGCTAGTTTCAATGATGCGATAACCAATATGTTTATAGGTCTCTTTGATGTTATTAATCACTGACCGGTTATCGTCATTGAGCAAATCAATTTTATTGATAACGATTAAAGCTTCAGCTGGAAGGTTTTCAGCCGCAGTTAGATAGCGGTCTATTAAATAGTCATTCGGTTCAGGTTCGACCGAACAGACAATAACAACCTGACCGATGTTGGCCGCCACCGTTTTTGCCTGACCGGCAAAACCAGTTTTCTCTAGAACATTTTTTCTTTCATTGATGGCGACGACAACACCGTGATGGTGCTGATCGATTTGAATTACTACACTATCACCACAGGCAATGTCACCGAGGTTTTGTCGGAGTTTACAGTCGTATTGCTGATTGTCATCCGTTTCGATAACGAGTTTTCTGCCATGATGGCTCACCACCAGTCCATTGAATATTTGGTTGTCAGAGGTGTTTTTTTCAGAGTCTGGAAGTTTGCTCAGATCATTTTTGTTGGAGGCGATACGTCGTTTTTGTTGATCGGTAAGTCTACGTTTTGCCATCGTATTTAAATAAAAATAGCTGGTAGCTTAAAATTTATAGTATTTTTCATTGAGAAAGTGTGCTACTGCTTCGGTATCTTCATCAAACCAGGCAATGCCAAGATTGTCTTTACAACGCCTAACTTGCTTACTAAGCGCCTCCATGGATTTTACAAAACGAGTTTCTCGGGTGTAGACACTGCTGGTATGGCACTTGTTGCAATGTGCTTCATGCGTTTCTTCGCCGTGTTGATAAAGCTCGGCATTTTTCTCTGCTTGTGCGAAGGAAGAAAACAGTGACAAAGTAGCAGATGTACATATCAATAAAAAAAGTTTTTTCATTATTATATTCCTCAAACTTGTGAGTTTATGTCCGTGTATTTAAATGGGCAATTCTAACAGGTGCAGGTGGATGTGAGTCATAGAAAGCTGAATACACCGGGTCGGGTGTTAGAGTGCTGGCATTTTCACGGTACAGGCCAACTAACGCTTTAATTAGATGTTGAGCATCGGTTTGTTCAGCAGCAAAGGCATCCGCCTCAAATTCGTTCTTACGTGAGAACAGACTCATTATAGGGCTGAGTATAAAAGTAAAAACCGGAGAAACTATAGTGAATAACAGCAGGGCCATATAGGTTGATTGAGTAGTGATGCCAAGACCGTTATAAAACCACTGATTTTTCATTAACCAGGCGAGAATTGCGAGGCCAGCCAGAGTGGTCGCAAAAGAAATCAGGATACTTTTGATGATGTGCTTTTTCTTGAAATGTCCTAGCTCGTGTGCCAGTACTGCTTCTAGCTCATCGTCGCTGAGCATTTTTAAGAGCGTGTCGTAAAATACGATGCGCTTGTTACGGCCGAAGCCTGAAAAATAGGCATTGCCGTGGGAAGAACGTTTTGAGCCATCAATCACAAACACGCCATTGCTACTGAAGCCACAGCGTTCGAGTAGACCTTTAATGCGGTTTAGTGTATTGCCTTCTGCTAGTGGCTCAAATTTATTGAAGATAGGTGCTATCCAGGTGGGATAAATCCACATCATCAATATGCTGAAGCCGGACAGCAATACCCAAGTATAGAGCCACCACATCTCGCCCATCTGTTCCATTAGCCATAAAATCGCATACAACAAAGGTACGCCAATGATGAGGCCGAGTACGGAGCCTTTGAATATATCGATGATAAAAGTTTTAATAGTGGTCTTATTGAAACCAAATTTTTCTTCAATAACAAAAGTCGTATAAATAGAAAATGGTAATTCCAGTGCTGCTGAAATCAGGCTGAACGCCAGTATGACCATGATACCGGTTAAAATCGGACTGAAACTCAGGTTAATAATGTTTTGATCTAGCCATTCCAGGCCGCCGCCCAGTGTCCAGATGAGCAGTAAGGCGGCATCATAAAACATCGGCCAGCGACCAAAACGAGTTTTTGTGGAAGTGTAGTCGGCCGCTTTCTGGTGTTCTTCCAGGGTGATTTTATCGGCGAACGATTCAGGTACATTGTTACGGTGCTGGCTAATGTGTGCAATCTGGCGAGCCGAAAGCCACAATCTCAGGCCAATCGACAAAACTAACATCGACAAAAAGAACTGGGTAAATGTAAACATGTATTTCCTTTATTTGAGAATAACAAATGATGCTATATTATCCATTCTATAGTGCTAGATGGCTAGACGACTTTTAACCTAAATATATATACAACAAGGAAATACTGAACATGGCACAGCCCAACGATGAAAACTTGATCTGGATTGACCTGGAAATGACCGGTCTCGACCCGCTTTCTGATCGAATCATAGAAATAGCCACCATCGTCACCGATAAAAACCTGAACATCATCGACAAAGGTCCCTCTGTGGTAGTGCATCAGAGTGATGAAATGCTTGATGGTATGGATGAGTGGTGTACTAATCAGCACGGTAAAACAGGTCTCACCGAACGTGTGCGCAATAGCTCTATTTCTGAAGAGACTGCTGAAGCCATTACCATCTCGTTTCTGAAGAAATACGTCCCCGCCGGAAAGTCACCCATGTGTGGTAACAGCATCTGTCAGGATCGACGCTTTCTTGCCCGTTGGATGCCCGAACTGGAAGAGTATTTCCACTACCGCAATCTCGATGTTAGTGCACTGAAAGAGCTGGCCGTACGTTGGGCGCCACAAGCACTCGAAGGCTTCAGTAAAACGGGTAGCCATCTGGCTATGGATGACATTCTCGATTCGATTGGAGAATTGAAGCATTATCGGAAAACGATGTTATCAATTTAATTTGGGACTAACTTCATCGTTCCTGCGCGTTTTTACTGGAAGCAGTGATGCTTAAATACACAGGTTACGGACCTGAGGATAGAATCCACCTTTGGGTTTTTGTACAATTTTGAATTTTTGTATTAATTTATAGTTTCGGCGTTAGTAGATGCGACTATTCATTATCACAAAATTTTCAAATTAATAAAGTTTCAGGAATATATCGTGTCATCTCAGTCTAATTTCGAGCAAATTAAGCCCTATCTAACACTGTTTGGTGAGAATGTTTATTTGCAAGCTGCAGGGATTCTGGTCAGTGCTTACATTATAGGTAAGCTGATTAATCTTTTTTTAGGTGTGATTTTACAGAAGCTGGCCAGTAAATCACACAGCAAATTGGATGATCAGATTCTCAGATTACTTCAGCCACCGGTTTTTTATACCATTATCATTATCGCTGTTGCGATAGCTGCAAAATTAATTTTTCCTGCTAGCGTTGAGCTTATTGTTATCCCTTTATTTGAGACGGTTGCAGTAATTATCTGGACTGTTCTGACTTTGCGAGTGTCTCGATTGCTGATACGAGCAGGTAGTCTTCAAGTTGACCGGTTTACCCTGATCCATAATCAAACCCGTCCTTTATTTGAAAATCTGGCAATGATGATTATCGTTGCGCTGTCGCTGTACTTTGTCTTTTTCGTTTGGAATATCGATATGACAGCGTGGCTAGCTTCAGCAGGTATTCTGGGTATTGCCATTGGTTTTGCTTCAAAGGATACACTGGCAAATTTATTTTCCGGCGTCTTTATTCTTGCGGATGCACCTTACAAGATTGGTGACTTTATTGTGCTGGACAGCGGTGAGCGCGGTGAGGTGACTCATATTGGAATTCGTAGCACCCGTATTTTGACTCGTGACGATGTTGAAGTGACGATACCTAATTCGATTATGGGTAACAGCAAAATAATTAATGAGTCGGGTGGGCCACATAAAAAATTCCGTATTCGTCTGAAAGTGGGCGTGGCCTACGGCACCGATGTTGATGAAGTTAAAAACATCTTGCTGGATGTTGCTGCTCAGGAAAAAGAGGTTTGTAAAGATCCCGAGCCACGAGTTCGTTTTCGTCAGTTTGGTGCATCCAGTCTCGATTTTGAACTGCTCTGCTGGATTGAAGATCCTGTTTTTCGTGGACGTGTTATAGATATACTTAACACTGCGGTCTATAAACAGTTTCAGCAGCGTAATATTGAAATTCCATATAGCAAGCAAGATATTTATATTAAATCTCTACCGAGTGAGTAGGGGCGTTAATATGTCTGATAGGAAAACACACTGGGAAAATATCTATAAAAATAAGTCTCCACTTGAAGTAGGCTGGTATCTGGCGAAGCCTGTTTTGTCGTTACAGCTTATTGCTAATTCTCAAGTTGCAATGGATGCACCTATTATCGATGTAGGCGGTGGTGCTTCTGTACTGGTCGATTACCTGCTTGATGAAGGTTATGCAAACATTAGTGTTTTAGATATTTCAGCAAATGCATTGGCGTGCGTAAAAATTAGACTGGGTGACAGGGCTGATGTAGTTGAATGGTACGAGGATGATGTCATTAGTTTTAACCCTCCGCATCAGTTTTCTATTTGGCATGATCGTGCAGTATTTCATTTTCTGCTAGATGAAAATGATAGGCGTGGTTATGTGGATGCATTAAAGAGTGCACTAATACCAAAGGGGCATGTAATTATTGCTGCCTTTGCTGTTGGAGGGCCAACACAGTGTAGTGGCCTTGATATTGTTCAATACGATGCAAAAAAACTTCAGGCCGAGCTAGGCGAAGACTTTGAGCTGATTGAGGAGAGGGGTGAGCTACATATCACGCCGGCAAATAAAGAGCAGGAATTTACTTATTTTCATTTTGTTAGAAAATAAGCAAGCAGCAGCTATTTGTTTCTTCATTTTGCTGATGTTAGCTAGCTCAGGAAATGTTATGGCGAATTATGCATGACATCCAGAATTTATTGGCAACGTCATCTACAATCAATGTCTGTGTGACTGAGTTGATGCTCGAAAAAGGTAAGTAGAGATAGACGGCAAAATATTCCGGGTTGCATGATAATCTAGGTTGGTTATCAGGCCACTTTGTTTGTAGTTTTATTATTAAGGAAGAATGACAGTGAATAAGAATGAAGGTAGTGAAATCGCTAAAGGTGATGAAAAAAGTGAAGCGCGTGCAACCGCTGAGCTGGTTGAAAAAACCATGGCTGACTTTCTGGAAGCAATGCGACTGCGTGATGAGTTAACTGTAAGAATCGGCAGAAGAACCTCGCAGATAATCCGAGTTGGCGCTATTACTGTTTCATTACTCAGTTTTGCGATTATGTTTCTCACTGCTTCGCTAAATAAGGATATGGCCATAATGGTTGATCGGATGGATGAGATTTCTGTCACCATGAAATCAATGAATACTTCAATGACTTCTGTGCCAGCAATGTCAGTATCGGTCGGTAATATGAGTCGTGATGTCACTGAGATGACGCGTCAAATGCATTTTCTTAATGGCAACGTAGGTGTGATGGGGCACGATGTGAACAGAATGTCTGCGCCGATGAGAATGTTCCCGATGCCATAAGTGTTTTACATAGTGACTGTCCCTCATCTCGCAGCGCAGAGGACGGTCATGTTCAATTGTGATTAGCACTGTCCTGGAATAAAAAATTAATCCTGTCTCAGTTTTACTATCCCAATTAGCCTAAGCGCCCATTTTTCAATGAACGGTTCTGATACGCCTTTGCGCATCTTGTATAGAAAATATTTTTCAAAGGCGATTTTTGCCCAGTGCACCCACACGCCTTTTTTAAACCAGGTGACATTACGTGGTGGTATTTGTGGTACGGCAATAAATGCCGCACCGGTATCGCCCATATCAGCCAGGCAGAATGCGTTCCAGGTTGCTTTCGACGCAACCGGGTAACCGGTGACTTCCGCTTTGATGTTACGCACAATTGCGGTCACCATGGACTCGATCATATAACCGGTTTTAGGTGCGCCAGTCGGTACGGGTGTGGCTTCGACGGGCGGGATGGCAATGCATACGCCCGCAGAATAAATGTTGGGGTATTTGGGGCTACGCTGATGTTCGTCAACGATAACAAAACCGCGCGGATTACATAAGCCTTCAACAGCCGCCACCGGATCAACACCCTTAAAGCCCGGCAGTAACATGGCGTGCTTGAATTCAAGTTCATACTGATTGGCTACTTCGCCTGCCGAATTCAGCTCATCAACATACATTTTTCCCGCTTCAACTTTGGTTACTTTGGCATTGGTGATCCACTTTATGTGGCGGTTACGGAATTCGTGCTCTAGCATGCCTCTGGAATCGCCGACTCCACCCAGACCAAGGTGGCCAATATAGGGTTCACTGGTAACAAAAGTGATAGGTACTTTGTTGCGTACTTTGTGTTTTCGTAGAGCGGTATCAAGCGTGGCAGCGTATTCGTAAGCAGGGCCAAAGCAACTGGCAAACTGAACCGCTCCAATTACCACATGTCCCGGATTATCAATCAGCTTCATGAAATCTTCGTGTGATTTTTCGGCATGATCGACCGTGCATATCGACTGCGTAAATCCATTGATCGGGCCGGTGCCTTCTATTTCTTCAAAAGCAAGTTTAGGGCCGGTGGTAATCAGCAGGTAATCATATGCAACTTCCTGTCCATTTTTTAAGATTAGCTTATTACCTTCAGCATCAATTTTCTCTACCCAGCCAATGATGAGATCAATTTTATGTTTTTTGAGATAAGGTTCTAATGGTAGTGTGATTTGTTTACGATTGCGCCAGCCAACCGCCAGCCACGGATTGGAAGGTACAAATTGAAAAAAATCATTGGCATTAACAACGGTGATTTTATGTTCTTTAGCAAGTACTTCGCGTAATTCATATGCGGCGGGCATTCCGCCAATACCAGCACCTAACACAACAATGTGAGCCATGATATTTGACCTCCTTTATTTTTAGGATTTATCTTTGCTAACAATTTAACAACTCTTATCACGAAATTAGAAAAATGAATTGATGTGAATCATGTATCTCTGTGATTGGTTGCTGGCTTCTGCTACAGGCAAGAGTATGAAGTGCAGTGGGCTATGTGGTCTGGGCCTGGGGTAAGGATGATATGTCTCCTGTCGCTGTTATTTACATTACAGCTACTCGATCGGGGTGTCGGCCTGATTTCCCCAGTCTGACCATGAGCCCGGATAACCTTTTACCTTTTTATAGCCCAGACGTTTTAATATTAAACATGAGAAAGCCGAGCGATGATGTGACTGGCAGTAACAGATCACTTCTTTATCTTTAGTAATGCCAAGCTGTTCTAAACGTTGTTTGATAATGCCGTCAGGCAGTAAACGTAGGTTGTTATTGCGGTCCATAGCATCGGTCCACTCAAAGTGAATGGCTCCGGGAATGTGTCCGCCTTTATCGGCAAATTTTTTCTCGCCAGTAAATTCAGCACTTGAGCGTGCATCCAGTAGGACGATATTTTTATCGTCTAGATGTTGCTTTATGTAATTACGATCTGCTGTGTAACGTCCGGTATTAATAAGTGAGTAACCGCTAGCTATGGCGTCAGCAGGTTTTTTATTGGTTAATGGGTGTCCTTCGTTAGCCCAACTGTGCAGGCCACCATTGAGTAGCGAAGTTTTTTCATGGCCAAAAACATTCAATGTCCAGATAAATCGTGAAGCACAACCACCGCCTTCATCATCATAGGCAATAACGTGTGTATTTGCATTGATGCCCAGTTTCGAAATCAGTGCGGAAAAATTATCAGCATCGGGTAACAGGCCCATAACTGGTTTTTCGATATGAACAATGTCGGCATAGTTAATGAAATGTGCACCAGGGATGTGTGCTTGTGCATATTGTTTAGCCTTGCATAAGTCGACAATGACGGTGTCGGGTTTATCTAATAACTGTTCAAGTTCGTTCGGTTCTATGAGTAAAGACATGAGGCTACTTTATAAATTATTTTCGTTTGGTAAGTAAGTTTCTGGTGTGAGTATGGTGTTTTCTGCAATGCTGCTTTCATCCGCAGGCGGATAGTCCAGTGTGAAATGTAAACCGCGGCTTTCTTTTCGCGCCATGGCGCAATGAACTATCAGTTCAGCGACTAGTGCCAGATTACGTAGTTCGATGAGGTCGCCGGTAATGCGAAAGTTACTGTAATATTCATCAATTTCATGTTGCAATAGTTTGATGCGGCGCATGGCGCGTTCAAGTCGCTTGTTAGTACGTACGATGCCAACATAATCCCACATGAAGCGGCGCAGTTCGTCCCAGTTATGAGAAACCACAACTTCTTCATCGGAATCAGTAACTCGGCTTTCATCCCAGGGTGCTATTTTAAATTTTTTGTCAGGCGTGATCAGTTTTTCGATAATATCCTTGCTGGCCGATTCGGCGAAGACCAGACATTCAAGTAGTGAGTTACTGGCCAGACGATTAGCTCCATGTAGGCCTGTCTGTGAAGCCTCACCGATAGTATAGAGTCGATCAATATTAGTTTGCCCCTGCAGGTTGGTGACAACACCGCCACAGGTATAGTGTGCGGCTGGTACAACAGGAATTGGTTCTTTGGTAATATCAAAGCCAAACTCAAGGCAGCGTGCGTAAATAGTTGGAAAATGGGAGGCAATAAAAGCCGCCGAGCGGTGACTGATATCAAGATAAACACAGGCCGCACCCAGTCGTTTCATCTCATGGTCGATGGCACGGGCGACAATATCACGTGGTGCCAGTTCGCCACGTTCATCAAAACGTTGCATAAAGCGTGTGCCGTCCGGCAGTAGTAGATGACCGCCCTCGCCGCGCAAGGCTTCAGAAATCAAAAATGATTTGGCCTCCGGATGATATAAACAGGTGGGGTGAAACTGGTTAAATTCCATATTGCCGACTCGGCAGCCGGCACGCCATGCCATGGCGATACCGTCGCCGGTAGAGCCATCTGGATTACTAGTGTAGAGATAAACTTTGCTGGCGCCACCCGTTGCCAGCACAACATAACGGGCGTGGAATGTTTCTACATGACCACTTTTTTTATTCAATACATAAGCGCCAATACATTGGTTGTTGTCTTGAGTGCTTAAACCCTGTTTCGCTGAGGTGATCAGGTCGACGGCCATGTGATTATTAAAGAAATGAATGGAGCGATGATGTTCGGCATGGTTGAACAGAGTGTCCGATAATGCTTTGCCGGTGGCATCGGCAGCGTGAATCACACGACGCTGACTGTGGCCACCTTCGCGGGTTAAATGTAATTTACGCTGGCCGCTAGTCAGTGATTCTTTGCTAAATGGAACACCAAGCTCTTCTAACCAGCGTATATTTTCAGGCCCATGTTCAACAGTGAATTTAACTGCTTCGGGGTCGCACAGACCCGCACCTGCCTGCAAGGTGTCGGCTATGTGAGAAGCAAACGAATCTTGTGTGGTCACGACAGTTGAAATGCCGCCCTGGGCATAATAGGTGCTGCCATTTCTGTCTGGCGCTTTAGTGATGATCGCAATCGAAGCATGATCAGCTAGACGTAGTGCCAGGCTCAGGCCCGCTGCGCCGCCGCCAATGATGAGTACGTCATGATAATGAGATTTGGCCATGAAAATATGAAAAGATCTGTTTCGTCAGCTCGTGTTGCAAGAGTAGTGATTATAGTTTGATAATAGGCTAATCGATAAATATTTGGGAACTTTAGCAGAATGGTATTGCCACATGGGTTCAGATTATGTGGGGTCATTGTCGCAGGCTATGATGTTGTTGGGAGGAAAGGCCTGAATGGGCGATGAACGAAGTATTGATCAGGCGCTGGTCGAGCGCGTACAACAGGGTGACAAAAAGGCATTTGATTTGCTGGTATTAAAATATCAGCTAAGAGTTAGCAAACTGGTGGCGCGTTTTTTGCGCAATCCGTCTGATGTCCCAGATGTTGTGCAGGATACCTTTATCAAGGCTTATAAAGCGCTGCCCAGTTTCAGGGGTGATAGTGCTTTTTATACCTGGATATACCGAATTGCGATTAATACCGCTAAAAATCATCTGGTTTCTATGAGTCGTAAATCACCGACCAATAGTATGGACGTTCAGGATGCAGAAGATTATGGCGCCAGTGACTGGTTGAAAGACTATGCCACGCCTGAACGTAAAGTGCTGGCTGATGAGATTCAGCTCAATATTAATCAGGCAGTGAGTCAATTGCCGGCTGACCTGCGCGAGGCGATCATGCTGCGCGAGATGGAAGGTTTGAGTTATGAAGATATTGCCATTGCCATGGATTGTCCGATTGGTACTGTGCGCTCAAGAATATTTAGAGCACGTGAAGCAATTGATGAAAGATTGGAACCATTGCTTGATGATTACAGTCATAATTTAAGTAATACGTGAAGATGATCATTTGGTTAATAGTAAACCCTGTAAAGAATCCGGTCAGTTAATGTGAGTAAGCCTATGAATACAAATAATGAAAACCAGGCGGCTGAAAAAATTTCGGCTTACATCGATGATGCTTTGAATGTAGATGATATTGAGTCTTTATTTGAAGTTAATGACTCAATTAAACTGGCGGATAGCCATTTTTCTTTGGCCACACGTTATCACATGATTGGTGATGCCATACGTGGTGAGTTGAGTGATGCTTCGATGGTGGATGTGAGTACGCAAATTCAGCGTGCATTGTGTCATGAGTCACTCGATGTGACTGTATCAGCAAAACCAGTCAAAAAAGCTTCTTTAGAAAGCCGTTTCGATTTGTTTTCCTGGCTGGAAATCTTCGCCAGACCTTTGACTGGCCTGGCGGTAGCGGCATCGGTAGCGGCGTTGATGGTGGTGTCAGTTATTCAGCTAGAATCATCAGAAAGTGGGCAGCAATTAGCAGTTTCATCTGAAGTATTGCCAGCAGCTGCACTGGACACGTTGATGGCGAATAAACAATCCATAGATGATCCGGTGAATAAAGATCAACGAGTCGCTGATTTTGATGTTTACCTGACAGAACATGCCGAGTTTGCTGCGCAGGATACCTTGCAGGGGCGAATTCCATATGTCAGAGCTGTGAGTTACGAGGCGGAGTAAATAGGTACATGCGTTTTGTATTAGCACGGGTTTTGTTCTTTTCTGTATGTTTGAGTACGCCAGTAATCGCCAGTGAAGTTTCAGATCTGCTGAAAAAAATGACTGATGCGGATAGTCTTCTTAATTATCAGGGCGTTTTAGTTTTGCGCAAATCAAATAATCTGGTGGCTATGCGCGTCGAGCATGGCACGGATGAGCGTGGTGTCTGGGAGAGTATGGTGTCCCTGAATGGTGAGGCGCGCCGCGTGGTGCGTATTAATGATGAGGTGATTTCAGTTTATCCAGAACGCAAACTGTTGACGGTTACTCATCATGTGAATAAACACACTTTGCATCCAGCGTTACCGGCTAATCTGAAAAATTTGGAAGCTTATTACACGATTAATCGTCTTAAAGATGACCGGATTGCAGATCATGCTGCGGCAGTATTAGATGTAGTGCCAAATGATGGCTTTCGTTATGGTTACCGCTACTGGCTGGATGCAAAAACCGGTGTATTATTGCGCTGTGATTTGTTGAATGAAAAGCAGCGTGTGCTCGAGCAAATGATGTTTACCATGCTGGAATATTTACCTGATGTTCCTTCCGCTGCATTTACTATGATTGATCGTGAGGGTTTTAATGAAAGGCGACTGGATCCAGTGCTGCCTATACAGAAAGATCCAGTTTGGCAGGTGAGCAATCTACCCCATGGTTTTATGCTGACCCAGAGTCGTGTACGTCAAACTAGAGTAGGTGAGGTATTGCATCTAGCTTATTCTGATGGGCTGGCATCAGTATCGGTGTTTGTGGAACCGGCGGGTGCGGCCCATAAGGAACAAGAAGGCGCTTCGATGATGGGAGCCATGAATGCTTACAGGTCTCACGTCGATAAGCATTTTGTCACCGTGATTGGTGAGGTGCCAGCGCGGGCGGTAATGCAAATTGCACAGTCAGTAGAACCTGTTGAAGCCTCATCTGTTCAAACAGTGCCGGCCGAATAATTTTTTATGATTGAACAACAGGTACAGGTTATCGCGGTTGAAGATAATCGCTTGCTGGTGGAAGCCGAAAGACGCTCATCTTGCCAGAGCTGTGCGGTTAAAAATGGTTGCGGCACGTCGGTGCTGGCAAAATGGTTCGATACAAAACATCTGCGTTTTTATGTGGATAAGCCTGTTGATACAGCCCTATCTGATGTCGCTGTGGGTGATTGGGTGATGGTTGGCCTGCAGGAGTCAGCGCTCACTCAGGGGGCATTGACGGTTTATTTATTGCCCTTATTGATCATGATCGTGGTGGCTGCGTTAGTCGACGGCTGGTTGGATGCTGGTTTTTACTGGCGTGATCTGATTATTGCAATTTCAGCCTTTTCTGGGCTGGCACTGGGATTGTTGGGGGGGCGTATATATATGCATCAAGGCCAAAGTCACCAGCGTTTCAATCCTGTTCTGCTAGCTTCTACGGCAGGTAAAAGTCCTTCTCAGAAAAGCAGTTAAACATGCTAAACTCCCGCGCTGAGCCCAGCTGGCCTGAGCGCGGTAATTAAGCCACCGGCATTGGCCGGTTTTTTTCTGTTTGATTCATTAGACCACAGACATAAAACGTGTAATACGGGATTGATATAGTCTATGCCAGCGCAATTAAGTCTTTATACTCGACACGGCTGTCATTTATGCGAGGACATGGAGCAAACCGTGTCTGAATTAGCGGCTGAGCTAGATTTTGTAACCGAGATTATTCCTATCGACAATAATACTGGACTGGAACAGGTCTATGGCCACAGGGTTCCGGTGTTAATGATTGGGGATAATGTCATTTGTGAATACTTTCTGGATAAAACGGCATTGATTCAAGCCGTGACCAAGGCGAAAAATTGATTTTGATGAAGAACATTCGTAACTTTTCTATTATTGCGCACATCGATCATGGCAAATCGACGTTGGCGGACCGTTTGATTCAAACTTGCGAGGGTCTGACACAACGTGAGATGCAGGAACAGGTGCTTGATTCTATGGATCTTGAGCGTGAACGTGGCATTACCATCAAGGCGCAGAGTGTGACTCTGAATTACAAAGCCCGAGATGGGGAGATCTATCAGCTCAACTTTATTGATACCCCAGGTCATGTGGATTTTTCTTATGAAGTATCTCGCTCATTGGCTGCCTGCGAAGGGGCACTGCTAATTGTTGATGCTTCACAGGGTGTTGAGGCGCAGAGCGTGGCTAATTGTTACATTGCTCTTGAACAGGGTCTGGAAGTAATTCCTGTCTTAAATAAGATTGATCTGCCTGCCTCGGAACCCGAGCGCGTGATCAAAGAAATTGAGGATGTCATCGGTATTGAAGCCGAAAATGCCTGCCGGGTCAGTGCAAAAACCGGTGAAGGCGTGGATGATCTGCTGGAGGCTATTGTCGCTCAGGTGCCACCTCCTGTTGGTGATCCTAATGCACCCTTGAAGGCGCTAATTATCGATTCCTGGTTTGATGCGTATGTCGGGGTTATTATTCTGGTTCGTATTAAACAGGGCTCAATCCGGCCTCGTCAGAAAATGATGGTAATGTCGACGATGCGGAGTTATCTGGTCGATAGAGTCGGTGTATTTTCACCCAAGCGTATTGATACCGAGGTGCTGGCAACTGGGCAGGTCGGTTTTATCATCGGCAACATGAAAGAAATTGATTCTGCCAAAGTGGGTGATACCATCACACTGACAGACAATCCTGCTGCCGAGCCATTGAAAGGTTTTAAAGAGGTTCAGCCACGTGTATTTGCAGGTGTATTCCCGGTTGAGGCGGATGATTATAACGATTTTAGAGATTCGCTGGATAAGCTCACGCTGAACGATTCTTCCTTGAAATATGAACCAGAGAACTCATCAGCACTGGGTCTGGGTTTTCGTATCGGTTTCCTCGGTTTGCTGCATATGGAGATTGTTCAGGAGCGACTGGAGCGTGAGTATAATCTCAACCTGATTACCACCGCGCCAACAGTGGTGTATCAGATTCTGACAACCAAAGGCGAGGTTTTTGAAATTCACAATCCGGCTGATTTGCCGGAGCCGAATTATATCGAGGAAATTCGTGAACCTATTATCAAGACAAACATTCTGACGCCTCAGGAATATGTTGGCAATGTGATTACTCTGTGTATTGAAAAACGTGGTGTGCAAACTAATATGCAGTACCTGGGTAATCAGGTTTCGTTGAAATACGATATGCCATTAAATGAAGTGGTTATGGACTTTTTTGATCGCCTGAAGTCAATCAGCCGAGGTTATGCTTCTTTTGATTATGAATTTTCTCATTTTCAGGCAGCGGATATGGTGAAACTGGATATACTTATCAATAGTGAAAGAGTAGATGCTTTATCTTTGATGGTTCATCGGGATGCGAGCCAACGCCGTGGCCGTGAAGTGGCCGAAAAGATGAGAGAGCTAATTCCTCGCCAAATGTTTGATGTGGCGATACAGGCAGCGATAGGTCGTAATATTATTGCTCGTACCACCGTTAAGGCTCTGCGTAAGAACGTAATAGCAAAATGTTATGGTGGTGATGTCAGCCGTAAACGTAAGTTACTGGAGAAGCAGAAAAAAGGTAAAAAACGTATGAAGCAGTTTGGTAAGGTAGAAATCCCGCAGGAAGCATTTTTGGCTGTTTTGAAGGTGGACGAAAACTAGTTTTTAATTAGCAAGTAATGATGATTTTAATATGATGATATTCGATTTTTCTTTTTATCTGTTTGTCGGTGTACTGGTAACAGGTATTATCTGGGCTTTTGATAGTTGGTATCTGGCGCCGCGTAGAACAACGACAGTACAAACAGGTAGCTCAGTTAGTGCTGGTGTTGCTATTAATGTTTTACCAAAGGAACCAGTTATTGTTGAATACGCTAAATCTTTTTTTCCGGTTTTATTGATTGTTTTCTTATTGCGCGGTTTTATTGTCGAGCCTTTTAAGATCCCATCGGGTTCAATGTTGCCATCGCTGTATATTGGTGATTTTATACTAGTTAATAAATTTTCCTATGGTATACGTATACCTGTGCTGAATAAAAAAGTGATTGAAACGGGTGAACCTGAACGTGGTGATGTGATGGTGTTCCGTTATCCGCGCGATCCATCGCTGGATTATATTAAGCGCGTGATTGGTTTGCCGGGTGATCATATTGCTTATTACAACAAAGTGCTCTATGTAAATGGTAAGCCTACTGGTCGTAAATTCGAAGGTCAGTACGAAGGGCCTGGACAACCGCATGCAAGTGAATATATGGAAAATCTTGAAGGTATCGAACACTCTATGTTGTTAATGCCGGGAAGGCCAAATAGCTTAGAGGGTGAATATATCGTTCCTGAGAAGATGTATTTTGTGATGGGTGATAATCGCGACAATAGTACCGATAGTCGTGTCTGGGGTCCTGTACCGGAAGAAAACATTGTCGGTAAGGCATTCATGATCTGGATGCACTGGAGTGACGGGATTCATTGGCAACGTTTAGGCAATACAATTAACTGATAGCTTGTTGATATGGGGGATACTATGAAAAAACAATCGATAGAAAAACAGAAAGGAATGACACTTGTTAGCTGGGTGGTGGTGATCACCTTTATAGGCTTTCTTTTTATGTTAGCTGTTAGAATTATCCCTATCTTTGCTGAAGACCATACCATCGGATCAGTCTGGAAAGGTCTTGAAAGTGATCCGTCTTTGGTAGGCGAGCCACCGAAAAAAATTCAACAATCTATTATGAGAAAGTTGAAAATGAATAATGTTACTGCATTGCAAGCTAGTGACATTTCAATTAAAAAAAATAACGATCATTATCTAGTTGTTACTGAATACGAGCCTCGCGGTAAGATCATCGGTAAGCTGGATTTTATTGCCAGTTTTAAACATGAAGCCAAGATAAGAGCTAGAAATTAATTGTTTTATTATTTATGAATCAGAGTCGTCATTTAACGACACTTATCGGCAGACTGGATTATTCATTCAAAGATGTCAATTTGCTTGATGAAGCATTAACTCATAGAAGTGTTGGTTCACATAATAATGAGCGTCTTGAGTTTCTTGGCGATGGTATCCTGAACTTTGTCATTGCTGATGCATTGTTTCAACAACGCCCCGATTTACGTGAAGGAGATTTAAGTCGTTTAAGAGCTAGTCTGGTGAATGGTGAAACGCTGGCAGAAATTGCTCGTGAGCTGGATTTGGGTGATTGCCTGAATCTCGGTACCGGTGAGCTAAAAAGTGGCGGCTTCAGACGATCATCTATCCTCGCTGATACCGTGGAAAGCATACTAGGTGCTGTTTATTGTGATGGTGGATTTGATATTTGCCAAGCTTTAATTCTACGATTGTTCAATGATAAGTTAAAAAACCTTCCAGATATTGATAGCCTTAAAGATCCTAAAACGCGCTTACAGGAATTACTTCAATCACGTCGTTTACCTATTCCTATTTATGATGTTCTTAGTGTGAGTGGAAAAGCGCACGCACAGACATTTGTTGTTCGGTGCAGTGTTGATGGAGTAGATTGCATCACACAGGCAGAAGGTGGTAGTCGCAGAAAAGCAGAGCAGCTAGCGGCCGAGGCTGCATACCAACAGGTGAAACAGAAATTAAATGTCTAATTTAGAAGCAGATAAAATACCGCATCGTTGCGGATACGTAGCTATTATTGGCCGCCCAAATGTCGGTAAATCTACATTACTCAATCATATTCTGGGAGTAAAACTTAGCATTACTTCAAGAAAACCGCAGACTACGCGACACCAAATTCTGGGGATTAAATCAGATAAACATGTGCAGACCGTTTATGTGGATACACCTGGGTTGCATCAAAGACGTGGTTCAGCGATTAATAAATATATGAATAGAGCCGCCTCATCGGTGATGTCTGATGTCGATGTTTTGTTATTTGTTATTCAGGCAATGTCATGGACAGAAGAAGATGAAGCGGTCTTGCAGCGCCTGGAAACAATGGTTGCCCCGGTGATTCTGGTGGTCAATAAAATTGATCAGGTTACTAATAAGGAAGATTTATTACCTTTTATTAGTGATATTTCAGCCAAATATAAATTTCACGATGTGATACCGGCGGCTGCAGTTAAAGGTGTGAGTATTGATCAGGTAGAGATGGCTGTAGCAGCCTTGTTACCCGAAAACGAGGCTTTTTATCCGGAAGACCAGCTCACCAATCGTAGCATGCGTTTCCTCGCTGCAGAAATTATTCGGGAAAAGCTGGTGCGAGAACTGGGGCAGGAATTGCCCTATACCTCAACGGTGGGTATCGACAAATACGAAGATGGTACCGAACTGATTCGAATACACGCGACCATTTACGTTGAAAGCAAGGGTCAAAAAGCCATTATTATCGGCCGCAAAGGTGAACAGCTTAAATCGATTGGCACGCAGGCACGTAAAGACATCGAGGCTATGGCTGGTGGCACTAAGGTGTATTTGAATCTTTGGGTCAAAGTGAGGGAAGGCTGGTCGAATGATGAGCAGGCACTTCGTGGTCTGGGCTATGGCGATGAGTAGAGCAAGCAGGTAACAGGTTATGCGCGTTGAGACTCAGGTCGCGTATATTCTTCATAAACGTCCATTTCGTGATACCAGTCAAATTCTCGATGTGTTTACACGCGAGCACGGCCGTATCAGTTTAATGTCACGGGGCAGTCGTGGCGCAAAGTCCAGAACTGGTGGACTGCTGCAGATTTTTCGGCCGTTGTTAATTAGTTGGCAGGGACGTGGCGATATGCCATTTTTAAGCCGTGTTGAAATGGCAGATATCAAAGCTCCTGTATTGTCAGGAAAATCTCAAATGTCAGCCATGTATATCAACGAACTGCTGGTTTATTTGTTGCATAAAAATGATGTGCATGCGGAGATCTTTGATCGATATCATGCCTGTTTGTATGCTTTAAATGAAGCTGAAAATATTGAAACTATATTGAGATTGTTTGAAAAAGAATTATTGCAGTTGCTGGGTTTTGGTTTGAATCTCAATATTGACGCAGATAGCGGTGAGGCTGTTCGGGAAGAGTGTCATTATGCTTATCATTTTGAGCATGGTCCTGTTATCTGCGAAAAAAATCGACAGCTTAAAAATCCAGTTTTATCTGGTTTGAGTTTGATAGCATTTGATCATAATGAAATTGTTTCAGAGCAGCACCGAAGTGAAATAAAAAAATTGATGCGTTATGTTCTGGCAGGGCATCTTGGCCACAAAAAATTAAAAAGTCGTGAATTATTTCGTAAACCCGTAATTCGTAATGCATAGACAATTGGATTATGAATTAAGTTTTGGTTTTTTTAAGGAACTTGTGGCAGGATAGAGAGAGCTTGAGGTTCAGTGACATCGTTCTTGCCATTTACCCAGCGTAAAATGTCATAATAACTTCTTATGTTTTCTACATAACGCACCGGCTCCCAGCCGCGAGCATAACCGTGTTTTGTCTTTTTATACCACTTGCGTTTTGCCAGTAAAGGCAATGCCTGTTTTACATCTATCCATTTGTTGGGGTCATTTCCCATCTGTTCTGTGATAATACGAGCATCTTCTAAATGTCCTGCGCCAACATTATATGCAGCAAGTGCCATCCATGTTTTATCGGGTTCTTCAATATCGTCCTGTATACTTGCAAGGCGTGCAGCGAAATATCGTGCTCCGCCATCAATACTACTTTTAGGCTTGAGTCTGTTTTTTATACCCATTTGTGCTGCAGTAGCCTGAGTTAGCATCATAATACCTCTCACACCTGTGGGCGAGATAGCTTTAGGATCCCAGTGTGATTCCTGGTAACCAATAGCCGCCAGTAATTGCCAGTCAAGGTCATTTATTTCTGCCGCCTGTTCAAACATTTTCTGGTATTGAGGCAAGCGTGATTCAATGTGTCGTCTGAAATATAGTGTGCCAACATAGTCAAAATTTCCAGTATGACCGTATGCCCGTTCTATGAGTCGGGTCAGTTCACCATTTTGTTTAATGAACTCAAAAAATTTAACAGCTGCAGCATGCAAACTGTGGTCATCATTTTTAGGAAAAGCCCAGGCGAGTTGTTTAACCGAGCCTATATCAAAAGCGGCACGCAGATTTATCAAGAAGCGTTGATTCAAAGCGAGCTCATTGGAATCAGCGATGGTGTAGTCGATAATTTCTTCGGATACGAGTTGTAATAACTCTTCACTTTCAAGATGGTTGTTACTTTTCCATGTCAAATCTGGATAGCGTGACTGCTCGTCGATTAATGTGTCATGATGGCTTGATTCAGCAACAACCTCAAGTAAACCGTTTTTCGTATCACCTAGATTTTTAGGGCGGTCATGATTGATATTGTATACCAGTTGTTCAGTCACTTCTTGATAGCTGGGGCCGAACTTAAGCACTTCTTTTCGGGAGTCTGTAATACTAAGGCCAGCAGCAGCAATGTGGGCATGACCATTTTTAATTTCATTCAGTAAATCACTGAATGTGTCAGGTACGATCAATGTCAATTTAACACCAAGCTGATCAGCAAACATCTTTGCCAGATCATATTCCAGACCTGCTGGTCCATCAGCGCCCTCATAATAAGTAGTAGGGCTGTTGCGGGTGAGGACCTTTAATTCACCTGATGCGACGACCTGTTCTAGAATGGATTCGTTGAGAAGCCTGGGTATTCCATTGAACAAAAAAACGATGATACCGACGATTAACGTTAGTATTATAGAGATTAACAGGAAGTGAGATTTTCTATCTGGAATGGTTATGACCTTATTTAAATGTACTGATTAGAGGATAGATTATAGGTTGTAGAATTGCACTACAAGCGGGTGTTTAGGTGATTTATATCTCATCGAAAAAACCGGCAGGTAATGATTTCTGCCCTATTAATGGATGGTTTCCAGGTATGAAGCTGCTCCTGAATATACTGAATATTTCAGGTGATGAGCTCCAGAATTACACAGATTATGTTAGTTTTTGTTTGATTGTATTTAATTAGTAATCTCCCCCGATACCAAATATCAGGTAAAGCTGGTCTTTTCTGTTTGGGTCATGTAAATATACACCTGACTGAATATACCAGCGTGTTTTTTGTAGAGCGCCATATGAAGTATCATATTCCTGGTACCAGGTAACCCCCAAACGCTCGCTAGTCATGTCGCTATTTCGGGCATACACATAATTATGATAAGGCCCAAAAAAACTATGATGGCCTTCCTCATTGTTATTTTCAAATAACAAAAACAATTGGTTCGAGACAATATGATCATTTGTTGCTACCAGTATTTCATGTTCACGTTCCAGATAAAATGGCCCAACGCCTGGAAATTGGTAATATGAAAAATTGGTCACATTACGAATAATAGTTTTGTTGAATTTCGCCCGAAGCGTTAGATGTAGTGAGGCTCGGCTCCCATTATCAGATATTTCATCACCTTTCCTGGCTTCAAGTTCATCGTCGCCAAAAGGCTGATCGCTGGAAGAAAATGATAATAAACTGCCGCTGCTACCATTAAAATGCAGCCAGTCATATTGGCCCCGTATCTGTAAAATGGCTACTGGCATCCATTCAAAGTGAATACCAGTGCGAATAAATGCAGGATTTATATTGGCTTGTGCGCCCCATTGATAATATAAATTATCCCAAAGCACTGACTCATCATGATGGTAGATCTGACGATGATATCCCATTGCCGAAAAAGAAATACCAAGCGGGTTGTATAGGGAAATCAAATCAACTTCGAGTTGATTAAAAGAGTCATTCGCTAATGCAGGTAAGCTTTTTATAACGAGAAAAATATATAATGAACTTGAGCAGAAATATTTATGCATGAGGTCAGATTGTTTAATATCATCTTGTTTTTAAATAAAAAAATCTGGATTTTACCTGGAACAATGAGTTCATGAAAAAAATAAGAGATCGAGTTTTCTTATTTCAACACATTTGAAAAAATGTAAAATATTTCAAAGTGAAGTGGCGGAGAGAGAGGGATTTGAACCCTCGGAACCCGCAAGGGTTCACTTGATTTCGAATCAAGCACATTCGGCCGCTCTGTCATCTCTCCAAGGGTGGTGATTCTACTATGCAATTTATTATCAGTGTTTAATTTTACTGATTACGTTATAAATCGCCTTGGTCAGCAAGCTGAGTTCGTCCGGCTGAATGATATACGGTGGCATCAAATAAACCAGCTTGCCAAACGGACGTACCCATACGCCTTCATCGACAAACTGCTGTGGCAGGGTTTTCATGTCGACAGGCTGTTTCAGTTCGACTACGCCAATGGCACCGAGTACGCGCACATTTTCAACGCAGCTCAGAGGTTCGCAGGCTTTTAATTCCTGCTTGAGCTGCTGCTCGATACGGATGACATTCTGTTGCCATGGTGAATTGAGCAGTAATTCGATGCTGGCGAGTGCCACGCTGCAGGCGAGCGGATTAGCCATAAACGTCGGGCCATGCATGAATAAACCGGGTTTGCCCTGGCTGATGGTCTGACTGACATGCGTCGTCGTGAGTGTGGCCGCCAGCGTCATATAGCCGCCGGTGAGTGATTTACCCAGACAAAGAATGTCGGGCACAACTTCGGTATGTTCAAGAGCAAATAGTCTTCCGGTGCGACCAAAGCCGGTAGCGATTTCATCAAAGATGAGCAACACGCCATACTCATCACAGAGCACACGGAGGCGATTGAGGTAATCTGCTGAATAAAAATGCATGCCGCCGGCACCCTGTACCACGGGTTCAAGAATGACAGCGGCTACTTCCGGGTGATGCTCGGTGAGCGCCTGCATCATGGCGTGCATATCGTTTTCCGTGCAGGCTTCACCAAATGGACGGCTGGGGGCGTCGACAAAAAACTGTTGATTCAGGCTTTCTGAAAACAGCTGATGCATGCCGGTGACCGGGTCGCACACCGACATCGCACCAAAGGTATCGCCATGGTAGCCACCGCGAATGGTCAGGAATTTTTGTTTCTTCGGCTGATTTTTTGTATGCCAGTATTGAATTGCCATTTTCATGGCGACTTCCACCGAGACCGACCCTGAGTCCGAGAAGAAAATACTTTGCAATGCCTCGGGTGTGATTTCAATCAGCTTATTGGCCAGGTCGACGGCTGGCTGATGACTCAGGCCACCGAACATAACGTGGGCCACGGACTTAAGCTGGTCAGTAATCGCCTTGTTCAAAATAGGATGGTTGTAGCCATGAATGGCGCACCACCATGATGACATGCCATCGATCAGCTCCCGTCCATCGGACAGCTTTAAGCGTACGCCATGCGCAGACTCAACCGCGAATACCGGTAGCCCGGAGTTGATAGCGCTGTAGGGATGCCAGATGTGTTTCGCGTCGTCGGCTAGCCAGTCGGGTGTTGTATTTGAGCTCATGGGGGGATTATATAGGTAGCGACTTATTATGTTTTTAAAAATATAAAACTCTAGGATGGAGCATATTATTGAGCTGAAAGAGGGATTATTCGGCTCATCCATGAGCCTCTCCCTTACTGGCTCGCTACGCTCATGAAAATTCGCTCCCGGCGAATTTTTCGAACCGAGGATTCTTATCAAAGCCTTTCTCTCCGCCATACATAAAAAAAGCCCCGTTAGGGGCTTGTTTTATGTATGGCGGAGAGAAAGGGATTCGAACCCTTGATACGTTTGACCGTATACACGCTTTCCAGGCGTGCTCCTTCAACCACTCGGACACCTCTCCAGTAAATCTAATTCCATCTCATATGAAGCTATCAGTGTACTAATAGCATCGGAGCACGCAGCGTGCTCATTGATACAGGGCGTCTTTGCCCTGTACTCCTCCGGAGCAGCTCCTGCGTCGCCGTCCTGATTTGCTCCCGGCAAATCAGTCAACCACTCGGACACCTCTCCAAGTTTTCAATTTACATGGAATCCGGTCCAGCAAATCAGGGGCGCAAGATTACGTGAGTTAGCTTGCAGATGCAATCAATCAGTACTTATTTGTAGAGCTGATCAAGGATGGCTTTTGCGCCCTGTGCCAGTAAATCATCGGCCAGTTTGATGCCGATTTTTTCAGCGTCACTGCGTGGCCCGCTGGCAGCGCTTTCAATAATACGGCTACCGTCGGTTTCACCAACCAGGCCGCGCATTTTCAGGGTATCGCCTTCCAGGATTGCGTGACAGGCGATAGGTACCTGGCAGCCGCCATGCAGTCGGTGATTGAACGCGCGTTCGGCCAGCACGCGGACACGAGTGTCTTTGTCATCCAGCACTGAGAGCAGGGCGAGGGTTTGTTCATCGCCTTCGCGACTTTCGATACCGACGGCACCCTGACCGACGGCGGGCAGGATGAGTTCGGCTGGAATTCTCTGGCGGATACGATCTGCCATTTTCAGACGGATCAGGCCGGCGCAGGCGAGGATGATGGCGTCGAACTCACCGGCATCGAGTTTGGCCAGACGGGTGTTTACATTACCGCGCAGATCCTTGATTTTCAGGTCGGGACGTTTGTTTAATAGCTGACAGGCGCGGCGCAGGCTGCAGGTGCCGACGATGGCGCCTTCGGGCAGGGCATCTATGTTTTCGTAAGTGTTGGAAACAAAAGCATCACAGGGTTCTTCGCCTTCCAGAATGGTGGATAAAAACAGGCCCTCGGGAAATTCCATGGGGACATCTTTGATCGAGTGGACGGCGATATCGGCGCGGCCTTCGAGCATGCCCTGTTCCAGCTCTTTCACAAACAGGCCCTTGCCGCCGATTTTCGCCAGCGGAGTGTCCAGAATTTTGTCGCCCTGAGTGGACATGGTCACCAGTTCAATCTCAAGACCGGGGTGTGCATCCTGCAGGCGTTGTTTAACGTGCTCGGCCTGCCAGAGGGCGAGGGGGCTTTTACGTGTGGCAATGCGTAGTATTTGTGTCATCAGAAGTGTTGTTTTAGTGTGTTATTCGGTTATTGAGTTGGCGCATTATAACCATTTAAACGGCCATTAACTCTACAGCCGGTCAAAATCCATATATAATCGCCCCCTTATGGTGACCTGTTTCGGTCCCCTCGCGACGATTAATTGCGAACTCCGCCAGGTCCGGAAGGAAGCAACGGTAGCAACGACATCGGGCGCCGGGGTGTGGCTGGGGCAGGTTGCCACCTAATTTTCTGACGTGTTTTCAAAGGAAGTGTTTTAATTTGCATTGAGTGATGGTTATTGTGATTCAGATATCAGGCAGGCAAAAAATACATAACTTGGAGCGAATACAATGAGTTATCAGGTTCTCGCTCGAAAATGGCGGCCCGCTAATTTTGAAACACTGGTCGGCCAGGAGCATGTTCAGCGAGCCCTCGTTAACGCTCTCGATGAAGACCGCCTGCATCACGCTTATTTGTTCACCGGCACTCGCGGCGTTGGCAAGACCACCATCGCCCGAATCTTTGCCAAAGCGCTGAACTGCGAAACCGGTGTTACTTCCAAACCTTGTGGCGAGTGCAGTTCCTGCCGTGAAATTGCCGAAGGGCGTTTTGTTGATTTGATCGAAGTCGATGCCGCTTCCCGTACCGGTGTCGATGACACCCGCGAACTACTGGAGAACGTGCAGTACGCACCCACGCGCGGTCGCTATAAGGTGTACCTCATCGACGAGGTGCACATGTTCTCCAAGAGCAGTTTTAATGCGCTGCTGAAAACGCTGGAAGAACCGCCACCGCATGTAAAATTTTTACTGGCGACCACCGATCCGCAAAAATTACCGGTGACGATCCTTTCGCGTTGCCTGCAGTTCAACCTTAAACGCCTGCCGGTGAGCCTGATTATTTCGCATTTGCAGAACATCCTGCAAACCGACGGCGTTGAACATGACCTGATTGCGCTGCAGTTACTGGCCGAAGCGGCCGATGGCAGTATGCGAGATGCGCTCAGTTTGATGGATCAGGCGCTGGCTTTTGGTGGCGGTAGTATTCGCGACAGGGAAATTCGTGAAATGCTAGGCACCATCTCGCGTGACAAAGTGCTGAATATTCTCAGGGCACTGATTAATCGCGATGCTTCAGCAACCCTGGCGGCGGTGGAAACGCTGGCCGAGTTGACGCCTGATTATGAAAACGTGCTGGCTGAGTTGCTCAGCCTGTTCCACCATATGGCACTGGCGAAAAAAGTACCGGAAGCACTGGACGATTACGTCAGTGAGCGTGAGGCGGTGCTGGCATTATCCGAGCAACTGAGCTCGGAAGATTTACAGCTGTTTTACCAGATTGCCCTGATCGGCCGACGTGATTTACCGCTGGCACCAGATTTGCGCAGCGGGCTGGAAATGGTGCTGTTGCGTATGCTGTCATTTCGACCGGCATCAACCGGACAGGTCGTGGCCACGACAACTAATGCAGCGACGAATGCACCGGCTGCTCAGTCAACATCAGTGGCAGCGACACCTGCAGTATCGGCCTCATCAGCGAATGCACCTGTTCAGGCAACACCCCCCAGAGTCGCTGAACCTGCCTCACCGCATCTAACTGCGAGCCCTGCGCCGCAGGCAAGTTCAACGCCCGTTGCTGTGAACCGTGATAGTCGGGACTGGCGGGAAATTCTGGAAGGTCTGGCGATCAATGGCATGGTCAAGCAACTGGCAGCTAACTGTGTGTTGCAGGCCATTGAGGATAACACCGTTATGCTGGCCGTGGATGCAGGCCATCAACAGCTTCGCAATGCCAAGAGCGAGGCCCGGTTGCGACAGGCCTTGTGTGAATATTTTGATAAGGATCTACGACTGGAAATCGTGGTCAATACAGGTGCTGACTCAGCGGTTGTTAGCCCGTTGGTTGAAACGCCCGCGCAATCACAGGCGCGTGAAATTGGAGAGCGCCAGCAGCAGGCAGAAGCATCCATTGAAGAAGACAGTTTTGTCCGCGCCATGAGAGAAAACTTCAACGCTGAGATTGTGCCGGGTTCGGTCAAGCCCGTGAGTTAAAAAGTGTTGGTTGAAAAAAAGCGTTAACAGGTTTATTTAAAGTTAAATTGAATGAGGTACAGGTAATGAAAGGTGCAATGGGCAACATGATGCGTCAGGCTCAAAAGATGCAGGAAGACATGAAAAAGGCGCAGGAAGAAGTTGCCAATCTGGAAGTTGAAGGTCAGGCCGGTGGTGGCATGGTTAAAGTGCTCATGAATGGTCGTCATGAATTACGCAAGGTTGAACTGGATGACAGCCTGATGTCGGATGATAAAGAAATGATTGAAGACCTGCTGGCTGCGGCGGTGAATGATGCGGTTAGAAAAATAGAGCAGCAATCAGCGGAAAAAATGTCGAGTGTAACAGCGGGTCTGAATTTACCCGGTGGCTTCAAACTTCCTTTTTAAAATAGTTTTTATTTATGTCGCCTTTATTGCAGCAACTCATTGATGCGCTCAAATGTTTGCCGGGCGTAGGTCCAAAATCGGCGCAGCGCATGGCTTTTTATTTGCTGGAGCGTGACCGTGATGGCGCCACACACCTTGCTCGTACACTCGACGAGGCTGTCGCTAAAATCGGTCGCTGTCAGTCCTGTCGCACTCTCAGTGAAACCGATTTATGCAATATATGCAGTCACACAGGCAGAGATAGAAGTAAATTATGTGTGGTTGAGTCGCCGGTGGATGTCATGGCGATCGAACATATCGCCGAGTTCCAGGGCAAGTACTTTGTCCTGATGGGGCATCTGTCGCCGCTCGATGGCATCGGGCCTTCGGAGTTAGGTCTGGAGTTGCTGGAGCAGCGACTGGCCTCGGGCGAAGTGCAGGAATTAATTCTGGCGACCAATCCCACCGTTGAAGGTGAGACTACAGCGCATTACATTTCTGAAATGGCCGCCGATCATGGTGTCGAGGCCACGCGCATCGCCCACGGCGTACCATTAGGTGGTGAGCTGGAATATATTGATGCGGGCACATTGGCGCACGCGTTTTCCGGTCGTCAAAAAATAGGCGTATAGTTTTTCTATAATTGCTTAAACAATTATCTGGAGGTGGAGCGTGAGTGATTGTTTGTTCTGCAAAATTCTTGAGGGACAGATTCCCTGTGACAAGGTCTATGAAAATGACCAGGTCATTGCATTCAGGGATGTGAATCCTCAGGCGCCTACGCATGTGCTGGTGATTCCCCGTAAACATATTTCAACTACCAATGATTTGACCGCCGATGATAAAAATATTGTCGGTGAAATGTTATTGGCGGCTCAGGCTGTGGCGGCACAGGATGGCATCGACGAAAGTGGTTACCGTCTGGTGATGAACTGTAATGCGGGTGCTGGCCAGACCGTATTCCATATTCACCTGCACGTTCTGGGTGGGCGCGCCATGCACTGGCCGCCGGGTTAAGCACGGGCTATTGATCAAAATCAATGCACGTATTCGGCAAATGTAGCAGTATGGTCGGGTTGCTGTAGAGGTATTAATGATTAAATTTATCGGTCTTTTTTTTCTTCTGATTGCTTCTGGTGTGGCCAACGCCGCGCCGGATGGTAAGGCATTATTTAATAAATACTGTTCGGTCTGTCATGGCACCGAAGGCAAGGGTGGTGTTGGTGTGCCGCTCTCCCTGCCTTCGTTTATTAACAGCGTCTCCGATGAATATCTGAAGAGAACTATTCGATTGGGTCGCCCTGGGCGTATCATGCCTGCTTTTCCAAAACTGAGTGAAGCACAGGTTAATGCCATTGCCAGCCACGTGCGCAGCTGGACCAATGTGCCTGCGGTTAAATTTGACCCTACGCCAGTTACGGGTAACAAAGAACACGGTAAGGAAATATTTTTGACGCGCTGTGCGCTATGTCATGGCGCTGATGGCAAAGGCGGTAAAGGTACGGGCGTGACTTTCTCGAGAAAACGTGATTTGCCTATTATTGCTCCGGCGTTAAACAACTCCGGCTTCCTTGCTTCAGCCAGCGACACCATGATCAAAAACACATTGATTCATGGGCGTGAAGGTACGCCCATGGTGTCTTTATTAGAGTCCGGCTTAACAGAAAATGATATTGATGATGTGGTTGCCTATGTTCGGTCTTTTCAGCAGATAGAAAAGGCGGAGGCCCAGGAAGAGCATTACGATGCAGCGATTGTTGTTGATTCCCCCTATAGCCTGGAAGAAACGGTTGAGAACCTCAAGCAGGCAATCGAAAATCAGAATTTCAAATTAATTCGAACCGATTATCTGGAACATGGTTTTGTCGAAGAAGGTAAGGAAAATAAGCAACAGGTAGTTGTTCACTTCTGTAATTTTAATTTTCTGTTCGAAGCCTTGAGTATTGATCCGCGAGTCGGCATGTTTTTGCCGTGCCGCGTTACGGTTATTGAGCGTGAAGGCAAAGTACAGATGATGACAATCAACCCCATGCGTCTGAGCAAACTGTTTAACAATGACGCACTGAATGAAGCCTGCAAAACAATGACAGAAACATATCAAAGTATTCTTGAGGATGCCTCGCTATGAAATTTTTTCTGAGAATCTTCTTCCTGATTTGTTTTTCCATCAGCGCCAATGTGATCGCTTCTGATTTGATCATGGCCCGTTCCCACCTGTCATTCTCGGAAGCGATGACGAACCTGCAGGTGTCGCTGAGAGAGCACGGTTACACAGTGGCTCGCGTGCAACGAATTGATGTTGGATTAACCGGCATGGGTTACAAGACAGATATGTATCGCGTTGTCTTCGTCGGAAAAACGGATGAAATAAAATACCTTGCTGACAAATACCCTCAAATGATCCCCTATTTGCCACCCAAAGTTTCAATTTTCGCAGAAGAAGGCGATACCTTGCTGGTCACGGCCAATCCCATCGCTTTCGCACAGATGGTGGATGATGAAAAAGACCGGCTTATTTTCGAGCGCTGGGAAAGCGATGTTTATTCGGTGTTCGATGATTTCAGGAATGCTGAATAATGCTTTTGAATGTGGGCTAGTAGTGAAAGCCAACTATAAATTGAATGCCTGAGTGCCTGGTTTCGCTTCTGGGTTCGTAAACAGAAACGCTTGTTGTTCCTCCGCTGGTGGTATTGCTATCACTAATGCCGAAGTCCCAGGTTTCAAAAAAAATACTAAATCCATAGTTTTGGTTACTGGTATTTTTTGCCACCCATGAAAGCTGAAAGCGGGCGCCGGTATCGGTTCCAAGATTAAGGTTGGTTGAACCCAAATCAGCTTCAGATAAATCAATATACATCTCTGGGTTGACTGTTTTCAAAAGGGCGGCTTCTGCAAGCCATGAGCCTTGCTCGTTTGTCCAGAAGATAGTGTTTATGCCTATAGATACTTCGCGCCATTGGTATTTCTCAAATATTCCCAATACGGTTCCTTTGCCCTGTATATCTCTTTTCCACTGATGGAATGTTGTTGACAGGAATATATTGGCGTTGTTTAACAGGGGTGTGCTTATGTGCATGCTATAACGAAAAATATTTTCATCGGTTGTCGTGGCGATGGCTGAACCGAATTGTGTATAACCATCGTAATTAACATTACCATCGTATCCGGCAATTGAAAGTTTAATATCCAGATGACTGTTAATTGTGGTGTTTAGATTTAGCTGAATGCCTGGTATTGTACCTGTTTCATTATTTAGCTCGCTGCCATTGAAATTGAATTCGGTGTAGTCAAAAAACAGCAGGGAGGGAGCAATAGAAAATTGTACTTCTGCTTTGATGTGAGCAGAATATGAAAAAGTTATAAAAATAATGTAAATAAAGATTTTCATGGTTGAAAAAAAGAGTGGGGCGTGTGCCCCACTCTTTACATTGTTGCATATCTTAGTTTTAGAAGCAGGCAATAGGGCTGTTTGTTGTTGCTGTATAAGTACCATCACCTGTATCGTATTCTATGGTAACCGACATATCACTATTGAAGGTGATGCGTGCCTTAGAGTTGCTGCCGCCAGTAATTAAAACAATTCCGGCGTGAGGTCCACAATAATACTCATTGCCCTGAATTGCTGTGGTAGTTTGCACTGCAAAACCATCAGTGCCTGGATCATAGACGTACTGCAATGTTGATATGCTGTAATCTCCAGTTCCTCCATCCCAGTAGTCACTTCCGGTTTCTCTAAAGGATAAACTTTTGATGGCTACGGTAAGGCCGTTGTATTGCATGGTTAGATTGCCACTGGCATTGTCAGTGTAACTCGGTCCGTTCCAGGAGCTGTTCCAGTTGAGTGTTCCATTAAGAACGGCACCCATGCCAAAATCACAAGAGACAAATGTCGTAGAGCCTGAAGCACTTCCGTTAACATCACCAGTGAAGTTGCCTTTGTCTGTATAAGTATTAGGCGCACCTTCAGTATCTGGAAAGTCGGTTGTACAGTTATAGGTTTCATTAAAAGAAACACCGCTGACCAGATCAAGACCGGAATTTTTTCTGTTGGTATTTATTCTGTCTAGTGCTTCATTGATGACGCCGCCTGTAGAGACGGTAGCTGGTGATCCTTTCGCAAGTAGAACGCTGGTAGTATCAAGTGCAGCGGTTGCTATGGTTTCAGCGTTTGCGCTATCAATCACGATTGCGTTTGCCGGTGGGGCAACGCCAACACTGCCGCTACTGCTGTCGTCACTGCTACAGCCAGTGATAGTTGCTAGGCCCGAAAGAAGGATGGCGGTACTTGTTAGTTTTAGTGATATTTTCATCTGCTGATATCTCCTTTTTGGTTTGGCGTGAAATATGTGCACATTTAAATATGCCAAGTTCGATTTAGGCATAGTGTTTGTGTAAACTCAACCTGATTTATCAAGAAGTGTTTAGCTTTTGATCGAGTTATGCAATCTCTTGCTATATAATTCTCATTTTGCTACTGTTCGCACCCTGCAGGCGCGTAGCTCAGTTGGTTAGAGCGCTTCCTTGACATGGAAGAGGTCGGTGGTTCGAATCCACTCGTGCCTACCAATTTTGAAGCATCGCCAAGCGGTGCTTTTTTATAGTAATTAAAATTATATACAAGCGACCCCTCGTAACGGTCGCCACTGGAGAATAAGATGCCTGTCATTACCCTTCCTGATGGTTCTCAACGTTCATTTGATACAGCTTTGACTGTGATGGCAGTTGCTGAAGATATTGGGCCAGGACTAGCCAAAGCTACCTTAGCCGGTCGTGTTAATGGTGAACTGGTTGATGCCTCTTTTTTGATCGAGGCTGATGCAGAGCTGGCTATTATTACTGGCAAAAGCGATGAGGCTCTGGAATTGATGCGTCACGATGGGGCGCATGTCATGGCTCAGGCCGTTCAGGAATTGTATCCCGACACTCAGGTTACGATTGGTCCTGCAATAGAAAATGGCTTTTATTACGATTTTGCCCGAGATGAAGCTTTTCATGAAGATGATCTGATAAAAATCGAACAGCGCATGCACGAGATCGTGAAGCGCGATCTGCCGATTGTGCGTGAAGTCATGGATCGTGCGGAAGCGATCAGGGTTTTTGCAGAGCTGGGTGAGAAATACAAAATCGAAATCATTGAAGACATAATCCCCGAAGGCGAAGAAGTTTCGATTTATCGTCAGGGTGACTGGTTTGACGTCTGTCGTGGACCGCATTTGCCCAGTACCGGCAAGTTAGGCAAAGGCTTCAAGCTGATGAAGCTGGCAGGCGCTTACTGGCGCGGCGATTCTAACAACAAAATGCTGCAGCGTATTTACGGCACCGCCTGGCCTGATAAAAAACAGCTCGATCAGTATTTGCACCAGCTGGAAGAAGCTGAAAAACGCGATCATCGTAAACTGGGTAAGAGGCTGGGTCTGTTTCATTCTCAGGAAGAAGCGCCGGGCATGGTGTTCTGGCACGACAAAGGCTGGTCTATCTATTTGACGGTGCAGGACTATATCCGCAAGAAATTGCGCCAGAATGACTATCAGGAAATCCACACGCCACAGATTGTGGACCGTAGCCTGTGGGAAAAATCCGGCCACTGGGACAAATTTGGTGACATGATGTTCACCACGCATTCGGAGCATCGTGATTTTGCGATCAAGCCGATGAACTGCCCCTGTCATATTCAGGTGTTTAATCAGGGTTTAAAGAGCTACCGTGACTTGCCCTTGCGTCTGGCTGAGTTTGGCTCCTGTCACCGTAACGAGCCATCGGGAACGCTGCACGGCTTGATGCGCGTACGTAATTTTGTACAGGACGATGCGCACATCTTCTGTACGGAAGATCAGTTGCAGGATGAAGTTTCGGCGTTTATCGATCTGGTTTATGAGGTTTATGCTGACTTTGGTTTCACCGATATTCTGGTCGCACTGTCGACGCGTCCTGAACAGCGTGTTGGTGATGACGTTGCCTGGGATCGAGCTGAAAAAGCGCTGGAGGTGGCACTGGACAATAAGGGGCTGGAGTGGAAACTGCAGCCGGGTGAAGGCGCTTTCTATGGGCCAAAAATTGAATTTGTGCTGAAAGATTGTCTGGGCAGGCAGTGGCAGTGCGGTACCATGCAGGTTGATTTTTCCATGCCCGGACGCCTGGATGCACAGTATGTCGCCGAAGACGATATCCGAAAAGTACCGGTGATGCTGCACCGGGCTATTTTGGGCTCGATGGAGCGGTTTATCGGTATTTTGATCGAAGAGCACGAAGGTAAATTCCCGCTCTGGCTGGCTCCGGTTCAGGCCGTAATTATGAATATTACCGACAAGCAGGCCGGTTTTGCCCAAAAAGTACAACAAATGCTTGTCGAACAAGGATTTAAAGTCGAATTGGACTTGAGAAATGAGAAGATCGGCTTTAAAATCCGCGAGCACACAATACAGCGAGTTCCTTATATGCTGGTGATCGGTGATAAGGAGCTTGAAAATAATACGGTGGCCGTGCGCACGCGAAGTGGTGAGGATCTGGGGTCGATGTCTGTTGCAGACTTGATTAGCCGGTTCTCAGATGAGATCGCGCGCCGCGGTTCTGCTGTTTTGGAGGAATAAAAGATCGCTTCGCCTAAAAAGACATTATTGAATGAGAATATCACTTATCCGCAAATCAGGGTAATTGATCAGGATGGTGAACAGCTGGGTATTCTGACCAGCGCAGAAGCATTGGCCAAGGCGCAAGCTGCAGGTCTGGATCTGGTAGAAGTTTCTCCGAATGCGGAGCCTCCAGTATGCCGAATTATGGATTTTGGCAAATTCCGCTTTGAAAACAGCAAGCAGAAGCAGGGAGCCAAGAAAAAGCAGAAAAAGATGCAGGTTAAGGAGATCAAATTCAGACCAAGGACTGAAATTGGTGACTACAACGTTAAGCTGAAAATGATACGTAAGTTTCTTGAGAATGGTGATAAAACAAAAGTAACTATGCGTTTCCGTGGTCGCGAGTTTGCGCATCAGGAATTAGGGATGGATTTACTGAAACGCGTTGTAGCAGATCTTGAAGAAATTTCTATTGTCGAGTCAATGCCCGGCATGGAAGGTCGCCAAATGGTAATGTTATTGGGACCAAAAAAGGGTATTAAACCCTAAAGTAGTAACGAGTGGGCCGGTCACAAGTTTCAGGATGAACACCGAGCTTATTTTGAAGATTAATTAACAGGAGATGGCATCATGCCTAAAATGAAAACACACCGCGGCGCTGCAAAACGCTTCAGCCGCACCGGTTCTGGCGCTTTGAAACGTGGCAACTCACATCGTCGCCACATTCTGACGAAGAAGAGCACTAAACGTAAACGTCATTTACGCGAAGCATCATCAGTTCATGATAATGACATCATGATGATTAACCGCTTATTGCCTTACGTTTAATTAGCTTAGCTAACCGGAGAATATAGAAATGCCAAGAGTAAAAAGAGGCGTACAGGCCAGAGCCAAACATAAAAAGGTTTTAGACAAGGCCAAGGGTTATTATGGTGCGCGTAGTCGAGTTTATCGCGTTGCCCATCAGGCCGTCATTAAAGCGGGTCAATATGCTTACCGTGATCGTCGTGTTAAAAAACGTATGTTCCGTTCATTGTGGATTGCACGTATTAATGCAGCAGCTCGTGAATGCGGAATGTCATACAGCCGTTTGATCAATGGTTTGAGCAAAGCACAGGTTGAAGTCGATCGTAAAGTGCTGGCTGATCTAGCCATCCACGATATGGTTGCATTTGGTCAGTTTGCGGAAATTGCAAAAAAAGCCCTGGCTGCATAACACTGAATGCTATCGATGGTCGGGCTGGAAAGCCTGACTTATTGCATCGATATACGAAGGGGGAAGCTGGCTTCCCCCTTTTTTTGTTTTTTATTTCCTGAAGTGCCACAGTATTTTTTGTTAAGTAGATGAAAAATAGACGTTTTTCCTCTATCATTTAGCATGTTAAAACAATGACACAAAGACAACACAACCATGCGTTGCAGAATTAAGTAAGACGGGAGAGTTAAGTGGATTTGCCAAAGTTGATCGCCGATGTGCAAGCTGAAATTGCCGCGGCAGATAATCTGGAAACGCTGGATCTGATACGAGTCCGTTGTCTGGGTAAAAATGGTGATCTGACTGCTTTACTAAAAGCATTAGGTGGCTTGCCTGCGGATGAGCGCAAAGCAGCGGGTCAGGACATCAACAATGCCAAGCAGGCAGTGCAGCAATTGCTGGAAGTGCGCAAATCTTCGCTGGAGGAGGCGCAGTTGCAGGCCAGGCTGGTGAACGAATGTGTTGATGTGACTTTGCCGGGACGAGGTCAGCGTAATGGTGGTCTGCATCCGGTCACACGCACAATGGAACGCATAGAAAGTCTTTTTTCACAGCTCGGCTTTACTGTTGAGGAAGGCCCTGAGATTGAAGATGATTTTCATAATTTTGAAGCGCTGAATATTCCAGAGCATCATCCTGCGCGTGCCATGCACGATACTTTTTATTTTGATGCACAAACACTATTGAGAACGCATACCTCTCCGGTGCAGGTGCGTCACATGGAATTGGAACAACCGCCGCTACGCATTATTGCGCCCGGTCGTGTCTATCGCTGTGATTCTGATTTGACGCATACGCCTATGTTTCATCAGGTAGAAGGTTTACTGGTCGATGAAAACGTCTGCTTTGCCGATTTGATGGGCACACTGTCCGATTTTCTCAAGCTGTTTTTTGAAAATGAAAATTTACAGACCCGGTTCCGTCCTTCCTATTTTCCTTTCACTGAACCGTCTTCGGAAGTGGATATTCAGTGTGTGATGTGTGAAGGCGAGGGTTGCCGCGTGTGCGGCCAGACTGGCTGGCTGGAAGTGCTGGGTTGCGGCATGGTGCACCCTAAAGTCTTCGAGTCGGTGAACATCGATAATGAAAAGTTCACCGGCTATGCCTTTGGTATGGGTGTTGAACGTCTGGCGATGTTGCGATATGGCGTTAATGATCTTCGCCTGTTTTTCGAAAATGATCTTAAATTTTTACAGCAGTTCGCTTAGGGGTTGATACATGAAAATTAGCGAACAGTGGTTAAGAGCCTGGGTTAATCCTGCTATTTCAACAGCAGAGATGTGCGATCAATTGACCATGGCTGGTCTGGAAATCGATAGCGTCGAGCCTGTCGCCGGTGCGTTTAACAACGTCGTGGTGGCGCGAGTCGTTTCGCTGGAAAAACATCCTGATGCCGACAAGTTAAATGTCTGTCAGGTCACCGATGGTAAAGAGACGCTACAAATTGTTTGTGGTGCCTCGAATGTGCGCGCAGGGCTGGTGATTCCGCTGGCAAAAATTGGTGCTGAGTTGCCGGGTGCCGGAGAAAATGAAATATTTAAAATCAAACCCGCCAAACTGCGCGGTGTTGAATCCTCCGGCATGTTGTGCTCGGAAAAAGAACTGGGACTGGCCGAACAGGCAGACGGATTGATGGAGCTGTCCGAAGACGCACCTATTGGTGCCGATATACGCGAATATCTGGGGCTCGATGATAACTGTATCGAGATCGACCTGACGCCGAATCGCGGCGACTGCCTGAGTATCGCCGGCGTTGCGCGTGAGCTGGGCGCGCTCAACCAATGCCAGGTGACTGCTGAAGCCTGTGCGCCGGTGGCGGCCAGCAGCGATGCCAGTTTCCCGGTTGAAATACTTGCCACTGAAGCCTGCAGTCATTATGTCGGTCGAGTAGTTACCGGTATTAATTGTGCCGCCAAAACCCCTGTCTGGATGCTGGAGCGATTGAGACGATCCGGTATTCGTGGCCTGGGTCCGGTGGTGGATATTACCAATTACGTGATGCTCGAGCTGGGTCAGCCCATGCATGCCTTTGACCTGGCGACACTGACAGGCGGCATACAGGTACGCTTTGCTAAAAAGAACGAGAAAATTACGCTGCTTGACGGTAAATGTATTGAGCTTGATGAAGAGACGCTGTTAATTGCTGATCATGCTAAAGCGCTGGCTCTGGCTGGCGTAATGGGTGGCGAGGGCTCGGGTGTGAGTGATGCAACCACTTCTATTTTCCTTGAAAGTGCCTTTTTCAAACCCGAGAACATCGCCGGTAAGGCGCGGGGTTACGGTTTGCACACCGATTCATCGCACCGTTTTGAACGCGGTGTTGATCCTCAGCTGCAGGTCAGGGCGATAGAGCGTGCGACCGAGTTAGTGCTGGCTATCTGCGGCGGCGAGGCGGGTGCGGTCATCGAAAAAACCACAGAAGCTTATTCGACAGCGGGCCAGGCGATTCACCTCAGGCAGGCGCGTATCGAGCGCCTGCTGGGCATTAAGATGCAGGCCGACGAGGTTGAAGCTATTCTTAATCGTCTGGAAATGAAAGTGAAAGCAGTCGACGATGGCTGGCAGGTCACACCACCCAGCTTCAGGTTCGATATAGCCATCGAGGCCGATCTGCTTGAAGAACTGGTCAGAATATACGGCTACAACAACATTCCCAGAACGCAGCCTGATTATCAGGGGCAGATGAAGGCGCAAACTGAATATGAGGTTTCAACTTCGGTGTTGCGCAGTACACTGGTGGATCGAGGTTACTTTGAAGCGATTACTTATAGCTTCATTGATCCAAAATCACAGAAAATTCTCGATCCTGAAAGCGAGGCGGTGAAACTGGCCAACCCCATTTCATCTGAAATGTCGGTAATGCGAACTTCATTGTGGCCGGGGCTAATTCAGGCGGTTCGCCATAACCTGAATCGCCAGCATAATCGGGTTCGTCTGTTCGAAACCGGCCTGTGTTTCAGGCCGGGTAAAGATAAGGCACTGGATCAGGTGAATATGATTGCCGGTGCGATCTGTGGTGATTTGTTGCCGGAACAGTGGTCTGTATCACCCCAGAAAGTGGATTTCTTTGACCTCAAGGCAGATGTTGAGGCATTGCTGGCGCACACTGGTGAGGTCTGTATCTTTGCTGCTGCAACGCATCCTGCATTGCATCCGGGTCAGTCGGCCAGTATATCTATCGATGGTGAGTTTGCCGGCTGGATCGGTGCGTTGCACCCGGAAGTGATGAAACAGCTGGATCTGGACAAGACCATATATGTCTTTGAATTAAGGCTGGATATCGTCAAGTCGGCAGTTTTACCTGCTTTCTCATCTTTGTCGCGTTTTCCGGAAGTCAGGCGAGATTTAGCTGTCGTGATCGATAAATCTGTCACCGTACAGTCTATACTCGTTTGTATCGGTGAAGCCGCCTCAGACTTGTTGCGGAATATTCAGGTATTTGATATTTATACGGGTAAGGGTATCGATTCAGGACGAAAAAGTGTCGCTTTAGGCTTGATTTTACAGGACTTTTCACGCACTCTTACCGACCAGGACGTAGAAACCGAGGTAGAAAAAGTGGTTTCTTCACTAAAACAAAAATTTGCTGCTACACTTCGGGAGTAGGTATGGCATTAACGAAAGCTGATTTGGCAGAAAGCCTGTATGAAGAACTCGGTCTCAACAAACGTGAGGCCAAAGAATTGGTAGAACTATTCTTTGAAGAGGTTCGTGCAGCACTGGGTGACGCTAACCACGTCAAACTTTCAGGCTTTGGTAATTTTATCCTGAGGGACAAGACCGAAAGACCGGGTCGAAACCCTAAAACAGGCGAAGAAATACCAATTTCTGCTCGAAGAGTCGTTACGTTCCGACCAGGTCAAAAATTGAAGCAACGAGTAGAAGCGTATGCTGGAAGCGAGCAACAATAACGAATTACCAACGATACCCGCGAAACGCTATTTCACTATTGGTGAAGTCAGCGAATTATGTGGGGTTAAATCCCATGTCCTGAGATATTGGGAGCAGGAATTCACCGAACTGAAGCCGGTAAAACGACGTGGTAACCGCCGTTATTATCAGCGTCATGATGTCATTCTTATTCGCCAGATCCGCAGTCTGCTTTATGATCAGGGTTATACCATTGGTGGTGCACGTCAGAAACTGACGGGTGAAGAAGTGGCTGATGATAATAATCAGAGTCAGCAGATCCTGCGTCAGATGAGAACCGAGCTCGAAGAACTGCTGGTACTCTTTAAGAACTAGTTGGTTATACTGGTTTTTCTAAAATCTTTCACTTCTGATCTTATAAGTTAGTCCCATTTCGGGTATCCTATGCGACCCTTACGGGACGTAGCGCAGCTTGGTAGCGCACTTGACTGGGGGTCAAGTGGTCGCAGGTTCAAATCCTGTCGTCCCGACCAAATAAAAAAAGGCCACCTTATCTTAGGTGGCCTTTTTTTATTTTGCCTGGTTGTAAGATTTGTTCTTCAGTAGCATGCTTCTTATGCCACATAAACGGCTCACAAATTTGACTACACATGTACTGCGGTGAATATATTTTTTAGATTTTGGTACTCCTAAATAAACTTCCAAAAACAGGCTTTATTTGTATAAGCTTATCCGCTACTTTTTCTGTTACAGCTATCCACAACTGATTTCCTATGAAAGACCTCAACCCAAACACAATTTATCTGAAAGACTATACCCAGCCCGCTTACTGGATCAGCAATGTTGATCTGATATTTAATCTTGAAGAAGAGCAAACACAGGTTTGTTCTACATTAAGCCTGAGTAAGAACGAAAACATCTCGGGTAAGCATCCTTTAGTTTTGCAGGGTGAAGAGCTGGTGCTTGAGCATATCTCAATTGATGGCAAAGCACTTGCAGCTTCTGAGTATGAAGTTACCGACACTGATCTTACTATTCATTCAGTGCCCGATGCGTTTACGCTAGAGATCAAAACTATCATCAAACCTCAGGAAAACACCTCGCTGGAAGGATTGTACAAATCCAGCGGTAATTTCTGTACACAGTGTGAGGCTGAAGGTTTCAGGAAAATCACTTATTACCTCGATCGCCCGGATATAATGGCGAAATTTACCACGACTATTTTTGCGGATAAGAAAAAATATCCGGTTTTGCTGTCGAATGGTAACCCGGCTGGTTCGGGCGTGGAAGAAGGTGGTCGTCACTGGAGCAGGTGGCAGGATCCTTTCAAAAAGCCCTGTTATTTATTCGCTTTGGTTGCAGGTGATCTGGCGTTTATCGAAGATAAATTCACCACGATGTCGGGCAAGACCGTTGATCTGCGTATTTACGTGCAGCACCACAATATTGATCAGTGCGACCATGCGATGCATTCCCTGATCAAATCAATGCAGTGGGATGAGCAGGTCTATGGTCGTGAATATGATCTGGATGTGTATAACATCGTCGCGGTGGATGATTTCAACATGGGTGCGATGGAAAACAAGGGGCTGAATGTTTTCAATTCAAAATACGTGCTGGCGAAAAAGGAGACCGCCACCGATGTGGATTTTATTAATATTGAAGGCGTGATCGGGCATGAGTATTTCCATAACTGGAGCGGTAATCGTGTCACCTGTCGTGACTGGTTTCAGTTGACGCTGAAGGAGGGTTTAACCGTCTTCCGCGACCAGCGTTTTACCGCAGACATGAATGCGGAAACGCCCAAGCGTATCGACGATGTGAATGTGTTGCGTACGGCGCAGTTTGCGGAAGATGCCGGGCCGATGGCACATCCTATCCAGCCGGACTCCTATCTGGAAATTAACAATTTTTATACGGTGACGGTTTACAACAAGGGCGCTGAAGTGATCCGCATGATTCACACCATTTTGGGCGAAGAAGGCTTCAGGAAAGGTATGGATCTGTACTTTGATCGTCACGATGGTCAGGCGGTGACTACCGAGGACTTTATTTTGGCAATGGAGACGGCGAATGAGACTGAGTTAACACAATTTAGACGCTGGTATAAACAATCAGGTACGCCGGAAGTTTCGGTGCAGGAATCTTATGATGAAATTGCGCAGCGTTATGAACTGACATTAAAACAAACTACACCGGCGACTGCTGAACAGGAAACAAAACTGGCTTTTGATATCCCGGTGCGTACGGGTTTGTTGGCAAGTTCTGGTGAGGATATGGCGGTTGTTTACGAAGGTGTTAAAGATACATCACACATACTTCGTTTAATACAGGACGAGCAAGTTTTTGTTTTTGAGGAGGTCAAAGAAAAACCGGTGCTCTCATTGTTTAGAGGTTTTTCTGCACCGGTGAAAATACACTTCGGCCGTTCCAATGAAGAATTAGCTTTCTGTGTGGCAAATGACTGTGATGGCTTTAATCGCTGGGATGCGGGTCAGGAACTGGTGATTCGTATTATTTTGAACAGGGTGAATGGTCATCAGGAACAATCAGTGCCGGATTACCTGGTCTCGGCTTATCAAAAGACATTGCAAAATAAAGTGCTGGATCGGGCGCTGTTAGCAAGAGCACTGGCACTGCCATCACAGGCGTATATTTCTGAGATGATGGAAGTCATTGATGTTGATGCCATTCACGAGGCACAAAAATTCATGGAAAAATCACTGGGCACGATTTTGTTCGATCAGTGGCTAGCGGTTTATCAGCAGTGTGAAACAGTTGAATATGGTCTGTCGACAGCTTCGATGGGAGCGAGGGCGCTAAAAAATACGGCTTTGTCTTATATGGTGTCCAGTCAGAATGAGCAGGCAGAACAGCTGGCTCTCAGTCAGTTTAAACAGGCCAGTAATATGACTGATCAGCTGGCAGCTTTTCGAGTACTAGTGCATCATGCTTGCGATTCACGAGATCAGGTTATCGAAGACTTTTATCAGCAGTGGCAGTGTGATCAGCTGGTCATGGATAAGTGGTTCATGATTCAGGCCACCGCACCGCAGCCTGACACCCTGCAGAGAGTTGAGAAGTTATTTGAACACGATGATTTCGATTTGAAGAATCCGAACCGCGTGCGTTCATTACTGGGTGCTTTCTGCTCCGCTAACCCGATATGCTTTCACGTCCCCAGTGGTGAGGGTTACCGGCTGTTAGGGCGCTATATTGAGAAACTTAATGATCTGAATCCGCAAATCGCTTCACGTCTGACAACCCCGCTGACGCGCTGGAAACGTTTTGATCAGCAAAGGCAGGGGCATATGACTGCAGAACTGGATAGATTGAAACAAATACCACAGTTGTCTCGGGATGTTTATGAGCTGGTCGAGAAAAGTTTGAGTTAATATTGTTTTAACTGACTGAAATTGCTAAATTTAACCTACGTCTGATTTGAAAGCGTAGGTATTTTTTGTGTTTTTTTATGCAGAGATGAATGGAAGCAGCTACAATTCTAGGATATATCAGATTATTTCTGTGTGCTGATCCGCTCAATGCACAGATCACTGGAGTCGTACTTTATGAACAATGTTGTTTCCCTCTTCGAAAACCCACTTAAAGATGAAGAACGGCCCGTAGTGCTTTTGGCTGATGATGATCCGTCTATTCGTTTGATGATACGTCATGTGCTGGAATCTGAGGATTACGATATTATTGAAGCAGAAGATGGTCTGGACGCCATCAAGGCTGTTGAAAAACAACACCCGGCTTTAATTCTGCTGGATGCGGTGATGCCTGGGCTGGATGGGTTTGCCACTTGCCAGCAAATTAAAGATCGAGGTCATACTGATATACCTGTCATCATGATTACCGGGCTGGATGATGATGCCTCGGTAGAGCGTGCCTATGATGTAGGTGCTATCGACTACATAACCAAACCGATCAAATGGGCCGTGCTCAAACACCGGGTGCGCTCTGTTGTAAAACGAGTTATGGCTGAGCGTAAAATTTTACGCCTTGAATATCGGGACACTTTAACTCAGTTACCTAACCGCCTGTTATTTATTGACCGTCTGGAGCAGGCTATTGTTCGCGCCGAGCGGCATAGAGAGACTATCGCTTTGATGGTGGTAGATATTGATGACTTCAAACTGGTGAATGATTCTTTTGGCCATGAAGCCGGTGATAAGTTGATTAAAGCGGTGGCTGAGTTGTTATCTAAATCTATGCGCCGTGCGGACACGGTGGCGCGACTGGGTGGTGATGAGTTCGCGATTATTATTGAAAATGTTGATGGCGTCGATGATGCTATTTCTATCGCTGGCAATTTAACGACTGTTCTTGAGCACAACGTACGTCTGGATAATCAGGAAACTCATACCAGCGCCAGTGTTGGTATTGCTATGTATCCTGACGATGGCTCGAATGCCAGCACACTGTTGAAAAATGCGGATACCGCCATGTTTCGCGCTAAAGAGCAGGGGCGTCGTTGTTTCCAGTTTTATAAAGCAGAAATGAGTGTCAATGCGATGGAACGGCTGGAGCTGGAAAATAGCATTCGTCAGGCCATTGAAAATGGCGAATTGGTGATTCATTATCAGCCGACGATTGATGTCCACAATAATGAAATTGCGGGTGTGGAAGCACTGTTACGCTGGCAGCATCCTGAGAAGGGTATTATTGCTCCTGATGATTTTCTCCAAGTAGCTATAGAAAGTGGTCTGATAGTGCCGATTGGTGAATGGATGATTAATACTATTTGTCATCAACTGCGCGTGTGGAAAGATGCGGGTATGGAAAATCAGAATATATCCATTAATTTAACGGCGAAGCAATTTAAAGATCAGGATCTGATTTCACTCTTTAAAATAGCGATGAATGAACACCAGATTGAAGGTTCTGAACTGAATATAGAAGTGACAGAAAAGAGTCTGATTTCCAGTGAAGGCGAAATTGAAGCTACTCTGAATAAGTTTCATGACATGGGCATGACTATCACTATCGATGATTTTGGTATTGGCTTTGCCTCATTGACCAATTTGAAAGATCTACCGATTGATGTCGTTAAAATTGACGGTGCATTTATTGCTGGTGTTCCCGATAATGAACACGATGTGGCCGTGGTCAATGCTATTGCCGGTTTAACACGTGGCCTTAAGATGAAACTACTGGCTGAAGGCATAGAGAATGAACGTCAGCTTGAAATGCTGAAAGGGCTGGGTTGTCAGTATGCTCAGGGTTTTTACTGGAGTAAGGCTTTACCTCCTCATCAATACGAACAATTTTATCTGAATCGTTTTTATAATCTGGGTTGATAATCTGCGATGGTTTGCTGTTGATTAGTCCGGATCAGTTTTTTCGGCACTAATTGACAACGGTTTGACCGGCTTGAACATTTTCATACTTCTAAACTGATCGTGATGCATTTCGGTAATCTGCCGATGCACCGCTTCTTTCCAGTGAATTTCTGGAATATAACCCAGCATTTCTTTTGCAAGTTCATTATCAGTGCAGGTTTCTTCCAGCAGATGAACGATGCTGCGGGTAATTAAAGGCTCCCACGGAAAGATAATATCTAGTTTTTCCATCAGCCAGGCAAAACTGTAGGCAGCGAAAAAGGGCACGCTATAGTGCGGTGCTGGGTAGTCAAAATGTTCGCTAATATAATTAACCACCTCACGCATATTAGGCACCTCGGGGCCGACAATATTAAAAGCGGCATAAGGCGGAAGTTGTGGTGCTAGCGCGGCACGCACTACGGCCTGGCCCATATCGCGGCCATCGATGATAGGTAATCCGGTTTTACCGCCAGCCACCCAGGGTACTAGATGGGTTTTTAGCCGGGGTAGCAGCATAGGTAGAACGCCCAAAGAGTAGCGTTTTCCGGCAAAAATTCCCAGGCGTAGATTAACCATCGACATCATCCGATGAGCATTTTCCTGCATGTAATTTTCTATGGTGATGACATTATTTAAATGCGGCCAGAAACGTCTGGGTATACCCGGTGCATGGGCATTAGCTGAGGCTTTCGGTGAAGCGGCACTGGTCGTGCTGATATTGATGAAGCGTTTAACCCGCCACTCTAGTGCCTTATCGATGAGCTTGAGCGAAGGATCGAGATAAAGTTGTTTCGACTCTTTCTTTTTGCCCCAGAGCGAAGTCCAGGCTGCACAGTGGCAAACAATATCAGCCCCGGCAAGCACTCGGTCCATATAAGCAGGGTCACGCAAATCACCTTCGCGCACTTCACCCTTAAATTCAGTAATAAGCTTTCGACGATCACGGCAGGCTGCGATAATATGCAGTTCTTTATGGCCTATCTGGTTGAGCTCTTCTAACACATGGCTGCCAGCAAAACCGGTAGCGCCGGTGATAACAATAGAATGAGACATGAAGGTGGTTCCTGAATTAGACGGCTGTCTTAATATTGCATAGATTTTTGAGTGGTACAAGCATTTGTCTATCAAACTATAAATTTAGGTATTAGAAGCAATGAAGATTTTAATCACTGGCGCGAGCCGCGGAATCGGCCTTGAAATGGTGCGTTACGGCATGGATCACGGCTGGCACGTATTGGCCTGTTGTCGTCATCCGTTTCAGGCGGAGAAACTGCTTTCCATGGCGCAGCTAGCCAATGGCCGGGTCAGTGTTCATCTGGCCGATATGTCCGAACTGGCCACCTTGCAGGCACTGGCTTACGAACTGCGTCACGAAGCCATTGATATGTTGATTAATAACGCCGGTGTCTACGGCTCTGATAAAAATAGCTTTGGCCAGGTGGATGCGCATGACTGGCTGGAGACTTTTAAAGTGAACAGCATCGCACCGCTGAAAATGTCCGAGCTGTTTGTCGAGCAGTTGTCCATGGGCAGATCAAAAATCATTGCATGCCTGAGCAGTAAAATGGCCAGCATGGAAGATAACACCTCAGGCGGCAGTTATATTTATCGCTCCAGCAAGGCGGCCCTGAATGCCGTGGTCAAAAGCATGTCCATTGATCTGGCGGATAAAAACATCAAGTGCGTCGCGCTGCATCCAGGCTGGGTGAAAACCGATATGGGGGGAGTCAATGCTGAAATTAGTACCAAAGAAAGCGTGGCAAAAATGTTTGCCTCATTACTGGCATTGAAGGCAGAAGACAGCGGCCGTTTTATTGATATTGATGGCAGTGACATTCCATGGTGAATTGCACTCAACTTGATTTGGATGATAAAAAAGAGAAAATAAATGTCATTTGATTTCACAAAAAACGATCTTGAACATTTGCAGAATATTGTTAAGCAGGCAGCGATAGAAGAATTGTTACCGGGTTTTGGTAAGCGCGAATTTACCTATAAAGATGATGACAGTATTATCACCAGTGCTGATCTGGCCATGCAAAAGAGAATGGATGCAGAGCTCAAGCAGGCCTGGCCACAATTTTTATTATTGGGTGAAGAGATGGCGGACGAAGAACAGCAGGCTATCATCGACAGTGGTGATACTTACTGGTGTCTTGATCCGTTGGATGGTACTAATAATTACGCAGCGGGATTGCCAATGTTTGCCGTTTCCATTGCGCTGATACAGAATGGAGAATCAGTGCTGGGTTTAATTTACGATCCGACACGTGATGAGATGTTCAGTGCTATAAAAGGCGCTGGAGCCTTTCTCAATGGCGAAAAATTAAAGGTAATGACTAGCACAAATCATGCGCAGCGCATTGTTGCCGAAATAGAAATGAAACGGTTGCCTAAAGAATTAGCGGTACGATTGATAATGGAACAACCTCATGGTTCACAACGTAACTCAGGCTCCTCAGCCATAGATTGGTGCTGGCTATCAGCCGGTCGTTATGACCTGTATTTACATGGTGGTCAGAAGCTCTGGGATTACGCTGCTGGTCATCTTATTTTTTCCGAAGTTGGAGGGAAATCCGTTTCGCTGGACGGTCAGCCTGTATTCAGAGGCCGACTTGAAACACGTTCGGTATTCGCCGCTCAAGACGCAGCTTTATTCGATGACTGGTATAAGTGGATTGGTGTGCCTTATAGTTAAAACCAAAGTGATAAATAGAAACGAATAACGTTGGCGGAAAACTTGTATGCTGGTTCTGTGCCTGGTGTTATGCCAGTTACAGTTGTGTCTAGAAAGTCATCATAGTTGTATGAAAATCGATCTAGATAAAAATTGAGAGTGCCTTTTTCAAAAAAAGATAATTTTTCTTTTTTGATAGAGTAGGTGGCACCAGCGCTAATAGCGTTACTGGAGAATGTGCTGAGTTCCTTATCACTGGCAAGGTAGTTTTGTGCATCAACAAACGGAAATAGACTGGAGAAGAATGAAGCCCTTGTTTGCGAATAGAACCTAAGGCTTACATCGAAAATCCAGTTATTCTGATATGGGTGAACATAACCAATATCAAAAGTGTCAGCTTCAATATCCCATGTGTCTGTGAAATACCGGTAGCCACCATAAACTGCAGCACGATATGGGAGATAGTATCGAAAATTAATTGATGTTGCATTGCTGGTGCGTGTTTTGGGGTATTTTTCATCCTGGAAGATGGTTGCATTTGGGTCGGACGGACTTATATATCTGACCTGTCGATAAGGGTTGTTTAAAAAACCCTCATCAGTAATTACTTCATAAGTTAATCCCATCAGAAAATTTTTAGTAAAAACTTGTGAAAGTGATAGTCGATAGTCTTTGGTGTCCGCGTTTTGGCTGAAAATGTTATCAGTGCTTTTACTGATGTGATTATTACCCGCTGAGTAACCAAGTGATATTGTCGATAGACCTCCAAATGTTTCCTGGCTAATATTGAAGCTATGAGTGACTGCCTCAAAATCATTTTCAGTGCTGTTAGTATATGAATAACTCATGATTGATTTGTCGTAAAGATAATCAATGCTTATGGATTTTTGTGTGCGCTTCTCATTATAGGAACTCGCCTGAGTGATAGCATCTATGGATGCACTGGAGATGCTATCAATGTAATAATTGGCGGAGATAGATGTGGTGTTGCCAATGCTTTTTCTGACTAATACAGATGGACCATCAATGGTTATACCACCGCCATCGTAGTTATGGTAGAGGACATCTATGCGGTCTTCAGCCAGTACAGCAGCATGGCTCTGATTGTTAATAATCACGTATAGTGCAACTAATGCTATAGTTGATTTTTTAATTACAGCCACAGCCACCGCCTGAAGAAATACCAGCACCACGAGCACCCTCACGCGTATCATGAACATGTTCAATATAAGCGGATGATACTGGATCACGGTCGAATGACATGATTGGGTCGGCAAGATGGGCGCGTTCATAGGGTTTAACCCATGGCTCGGCCGAACATCCAGAATTTACGATTATAAAAAAAAATAGAAATAAACTCCGTTTCATGATTATTCTCGAATTAACTCCTTCACCCATTTTTTATATTTTTCGATATCATCTGGTTTGTAGGCTCGATGTATATATCGTATATGACCGCTGCGAGAAACTAATACGCTAGTTGGCATTGCAGTGACTTCGTATAACTGACTGACTTTGTTTTCTGAATCGAACAAAATAGGGAAATTTATTTTATCGTCTTTTATGATTTTTAAAGCCTCAGTAGGATTTTCTTCTACGTTGACACCCATGATGGTAAAACCAAGATCTTTATATTTGGCATAGAGCTTATTAAGTTCGGGCATTTCCTGGCGGCATGGGCCGCACCATGATGCCCAAAAATTGATTAACACCACCTGGCCTCGTAACTCACTAAGTTTAATGTTTTTTGTATTATTACTTTTCAAGGTGAAATTAGGTGCTTCGACAGAAGTTTCATTGGCCGATGAATTGGCACTGACTAAAGTAAATAAAATGAAAAGTATGGCGCTCAGGGAGTGGAAAGTTATTTTATTAATATACATTGTTCATAGCCTCTCATTAAAAATAGTATCCGACGCCTACAGTAAACTTAAGATTGTGGGTTGATTTTTCCTTGAATATATCAACATTAAAGATATTATCTCGGAAGTCGGTATAAACTGCAAAATAGTTGCTTACTAAAACTCTATAACCAGCACCTACGCTGAGTGTGAAATGATCACTGCCCGCAAATGAAGTATTACCTAAGCCTGCGGTGATATATAAAGAAGTGTTGTAGGTCAGATTATCAGTAACGAATGCCTCACCAGGTAAAGCGTTATAGCCTAGCGATATAAGATACGTGGTCATCTCTCGCTCATTATTTGAAAGTAGCGGTGCGCCACCAAGAACTACTTCAAAGCTGGTTTCATCTCCAGTTGCCTGAAACCATCCTACACCAACAAAAAAATCATCAGAGATGTGATAATTTATATTTAGTTCAAGCGCTGGATTGCTGCCAAAATCCTCAATACTAATAATGCCTATATTGGAAATTATTTCGAAATCTGCCGTTTTTATATTTGACTCATCAAATTTGGTGCGTTTTATTTCTGGTTGTATTATGGGGTATAGCTCTTTTACCTCCTCAATTTCAATGCCACAGGAAAAGGTGGGTAAAAAAAATAATGTGCTGATAATTATATTCAGAAGAAGATGGCGAAACCTGCTTTCCATTCTTTTAAGTCCTCGTTGCTATCATAGTCTTTATTGGCAGAAAAAATAACGAAATCGCTATATTCAATTTTAAGTATTATCCGTTTTGATAAGTAAGTCTGTACCCCAAGCCCAAAATTACCGAACTGATTGCGATTATCTTTTGGTAGCACTAGTGTTGTTTTAGGCGTTGTCTCAATAAAGCCTGTGCCGAGCATAACATAAGGGGAAAATGCCAGTGTTGGAAATGGCTGCATAATGATTGCTAGTTTATACAAGCTACTACTTGATGTGTTGCCTATTATTTCAGTGTCGCTTAATTCAACAGCAAGGCTTTTATTGAACAGGTAGGCCGCATATATTGTTAGTGCGTCAGCGCTGCCAAACCTACCTCCTAATAAACCTGCTTCCCAGCGTCTGTCTACGTAATCTTCGTGACTAAACGTCTGTAATTCAATTTGTTTATGATTGTCGGGTGATAAAGTTTTTGTCATTTGTTCGAGCTTTACCCAGCCTTCGATGCCTTCTTTATTTTTTATTTTGAACCATGAAGTATGTCGAAAAATAATTTCAATGGTCTCTCCCCGTTCGATAATGTGAAATACTGGATAGCTGTTGCCGTGACCTGTATAAACATCAACGTAGGGGTCAGCAACGATGACTTCCTGAAATTGCTCGTTGCTATATACGTTGTTGGAACCGCCTGATAGTAATAACAAGATTATAATTATTTTTTTTATTAACATTAGGCTTAAATGTGGTTACTAACGTGAGTTTATATGGTCTCTATGTAGCATAGAGTTTTTAGTTCATTGGCGCAGTTGGATCAAATGGATTGTTAAAATATTGTGCACCTAGATCAAGCCATTCTGATATCAGGCGTAATTCTGCTGGCGTCATGAAACTGGAATGATCAACACCAGGTATAGCAGGTAACACGCGGCTAGCATTGAGTTCAGTTTCGGTTAGTTTTTCCATGAAGTAACTGACACGTGCGCCATTGGATGACATCGACGCTGGTACTGCCGCGTTGGGATCAGGGATATCTTCTGTGACCGGATTACCGTTAATGTCCAGTACCGGGTCGCCATTGCTATCGAGCACGGGGACTGTAATTAATATATCAACCAGATTACCCATGGCGTCAAGCATCTGGCCGGCATCGTCAAATAATAACTCCCGATAGGATTCAATATGATCGACTTCTTCGTCAGAGACGTCGCTCGATAAATTAAGTTGGCCATCAATAACGCTGTTACTGTGACAGTTTGTACAGGTATTTACTCCACGATCAACACTCCAGAGCGGGTTGATGTGTTCAACATAATTGATGACTGATCGGCACGTACTGCTCCAGTCAGTGTTACAGGTTAAAGAAGCTGGACTGGCAGTGCTGAGGCCATCAATACCTGTATAGGGATAGCTAAATGAAGCATCTGTTTTGATTGCAGGATCACTCCATACATCTTCAAAAATAACATCAACACTAGGAGTTAAAGCAGATGGAACCAGACGGGTTCTGGCTTCTGCCATGGTTTCACCGATATCAGCAAAGTAGGAGCCAGCGGTGCCTGGAATCTGAGTGTTGGGAAATAAATATCCATCGTTTGGTGCGCCACTATTAATGGATGGATTGATGGCGTCATTGCGACCGTGTGGCAGTGGTAGCGTCGTTGTCTGGTGTGTATGACAGCCGTTACAATATAAGGTGTTACCGGGTTTAACCTGTAGCCAATTTTCATGGCGTGGTCCTATTCGGCGTGCAAATTTATCTAGAACTTCGATGCTAAATGCGATATCGGCAGGTATTTTTATTCGTACCGAGCCATCAGGTTCGATGGGGGCGTAGCCTATGATTTCGCGCATGCCCTGATTCGTATTACGACCAAATGCAGTGTTAGCCAGATCGGGAGGATTTAGCAGCCGATCATCATCACGTAGTGGTTGTCCTGCGGCCTTGATAATACGTAGAAAGCGTGCAGGACGGTCATCACTGCCAGTTAATCCCGGGTCGCCCAGTTGTTGCACTGAGGTAATACCATTAATCGTGGTGCAATCACTAAAAAAACATCCGTTAAAACTATTATCACCAAAATCATATACAGATCGAATATCTAATAATCCGACGTTCTCTGTTACTAGTGTTGCATCAAGTTCGCCAGAAGTTTTATCGAAAATAACTGTTGGTAATGCACGTGACTGCATAATAACAGCATCTGTAGTAATCATGCCAGCTTCGGCTAACACGACAGGTTTTTCAGTATTGTTTGAACGGTCATAAATCCAGATGCCATAACTGGGAGGTAGTTCAACGGCAGTGGCATCAGTTAGCCATGGGTCGATGCAAGGGTGCATCACGGTGGTATCAACTGTCGGTGATACCACCGTGACTTCAAGCTGACAAATGCCTTTGCTAACTAATAATCGGTTAGTACCATCATATAGCGGGTAGGCGGAGTGGTAGCGGCCTTCTGGTGAAATGGTATTGTTATTGATGATATTGGTAATGGTGGCATTGGTTTGTGCGGAACCGTTTAAGAAGCCCTGGTTAGCAATAGTCGGCTGATTAATATCAATAAAATTTTCGGCATCAATGATAACGATGTTACCGCCACCAAATGTATTTGTAAAAGGTTGACTCATGGCCAGAATGCTACCATCAGCTAACTGATACGGTTGTATAAGTTGAACAGTATTGTTATCGGCATCAAGATGGCTTTCAGTATGCGCCCCGTAATAAACCTGCAGGTTAGATCCATCAGGTGAAACTGTGTATAAATGTATAGCGTTATTATTGCCACTGTTGTCCCAGCGACTAAACAGTATTCGACCATCACTCAATACGCCAGGGTCAAGATCATGACTTTGATTGAAGGTGATCTGGTGAATGTTATTGCCATCATTGTTCATGACATGCAGCACCAGTGCCTTAGTTTGTCTATTTTCATCAGTGGTTGAGAACTGAGGTTTGCTGAGGCCAGTCACACCCTCATCAAGAAGAATTGCTTTTGATTGTGTTTGCCTGTCCGATGAAAAAACAATACGGCCATCGGGCAAGTAGCTGGCAGAGATGTCATTGCCTTCTTCAGCAACAATATTGGATGCTATGATACGTCTTAATTGATGCGTAACAATGTTGTATTCATAAATGTTCCAGGTAAAGAAAATGTTGTCATTCAGGTCAGGGTCGTCGAGGCGAAGCGAGAACAGAATTTTTTCACCATCATAAGAAACAGAAATGTCTTTGACATCACCCAGGCCCTTAGTGATAGTCGCGGTGATGTTTCTCTGTGCCGCACTCACCGAAGCACGATCTTTAATATAAACGTCACCGCCAGGGGTAAATAATAACGGCTCACGGATATCGGGTTGTATTGGCTCACCATTATTGTCTGTAGGAATAACACGTTTAACATAGGCAATGGGGGAATCGGTGATCCCTGGATCCGCACCTTCACCTGATGCGGAGCACCCCTGCAATATAAGCATCAGGGTAATCAAAAATGTGGCAGAGGCCTTTTTCATAAGGTTCATAGTTGTTTAAAAAATTGTAAGGGCGCTCTGTTTTTTATGCATGGCTAAATATGTTTAATGTTGCTGAGCAGATTGTGGTTCTGCAGGGGGCGTCAAGCCTGATGAATAATGCATTTTCCCTTTATCATCAATAATGATGGCATCAACACCCTGGTAAGACTCAATGAACTCAATGGCTTTTTGAGCACCTAGAATAAATAAAGTTGTCGATAACGCGTCGGTAGTAATGGCATCATCGCCGATAACGGTCGCACTCCACGTATTTGTGATCGATGTTCCAGTTTTTGGATTGATGATGTGGTGATAACGTTGGCTGCCTTCAATGAAAAAACGCTCATAATCACCAGAAGTTGATATGGCTGAATTGTCTAATGGTAAGCGGACAACAACCTTGTCTTTGTCTCGGGGATGACGTACGCCTATCACCCATGGTTTGCCATTGCGATCTCCCATGACTCGCGAGTCACCGCCTGCACCGACCAGGCCATTTTTAATGCCGCATGTTTGTAACAACTTAATGGCATTGTCAACTGCGTAACCTTTGGCAATACCACCAAAATCCAGCCGCACATTTTTTTGTTTGAATTTTATGGTTTTATTTTGCGGGTCTAATTGAATATGCCGGTAATTAATACCGCTCAACTTATCTTCAATATTTTTTTTGGTTGGGCGAGTTTTATTGTGATAATCATAAAGATAACCAACCGAGGCGAAGGTGATGTCAAAAGCACCTTCAGAGGCTTCTGACATTTCCAGTGATTTCTCGATTAAATAAAAAATCTCATTGCTGATTTTTACTTCGTGGTCTGCCGCGTTGTTATTAATATTAGATAAATCACTGTCGTCGTTTAATGGATTCATTGACCGGTCGATACGCTGCATTTCATCAAACACCTGTTGGCCGCATAGTGCGGCCACTTTCGGGTCATCATGCCAGATGTCGACAGTGATCAGCGTACCCATCATGATACGCTCACTTTTATACCATTCCGACCATGCATTGGTGCTGGCACCTAATGTTACAAACATAAGTGCCAATACTAAATAGTGATACAAAATAATTCTCTCATTCATTTAATTTGTAATAATATTTTCTGGATATAACAGAGTAGTTAAAATGCCCCAAATGAAATCATGTTGTCGATGTTGCCAAGGCCATGATTTGGGAACAGTGTGGTGAATTGACCCAGGTCACCGTTGATGGACATGAAGTTGGCGATGACGGTATTAACCAGCAAATTCACATTATTTGCCGCCGGGCTGGATGAGGTTATCACTGAGCCATCAGCAGAAAAGCGGCCTATTTGATGGTAATCAATAAGCCCGGTATTGGCGTAAGTGCTAATGCTGCTGTTAGGTTTGATGACCAGATAAAATGAACAGGCGGTGGATGAATTATCACTAGTCCACTGGCCTTTGCCGCGACCGCCCAGTTCGTTCGATCCTACTGCGGAACTATTGTCGAGTGCGCCATTACTGGAAAGTGAGCCATCGCTGAAGACATAAATCATGAGTGGTTTATTTCTTATTAATGCGTACTGCAGGCAGGCACCGATACATCGACCGGCACGTAAATCCCGGTTTTCTCCGGTCTGGCGGTCACCGGTATGGTAATCGTAGCCACCCATAGTAATCGAACCAGCTCCAGCATGGCCGTCAATCACCATTTTCATAACTGAAGCAGTTTTTCGGAATTCACTATCATTATCAAATTCGGTAGTACTAAAGATTCCGGTAGCACCACGTATAGCTGCATCCTTTTCAGGGTTGACATCAACACCGGCAAAACGATCAGCAATGTCAGCCGCTTTCAGGTAACCGCAACGCATCAGGTCTTTGATGATGTCATCTTGAGTAATATTTATTCCTGGTGTGACACTACCAAGGCTGAGTTTTTTGTGGCTGATGCGGGCTATCGATTCCATGACTGCTGTGACATCAGCGGGATCACTCAATACTGCCGTCAGGTCACCAGTATCCACCATACCAGTGACGTCACTGGGGCGATCTACTTTTGTGGGTCTTATCTCTGGGTTGATCAGACTGGCAGGTGACATTGAATTACCGCCCGAGTCAGAACTTTGAGAACCGATAAGCGTCACCACACCGCCCTGGGCACCGGCTTTAGCGATACCATACATAGGATTGTGTGGATTATTGCCGGTATCGTTATCAGAACGTGCGGCAATGACGGCACCATCCACCAGTCCTGGAGCGACTGAAGTAAATTTATCCAGAATGCCTTTTAACATGGCACTGTCTGAATGAAAGCGCAGACCCAACTGGCTATTAGTAAAGTTACCATCACTACCATTCAGCATAGTGGCAGCTACAGTAGTATCGGCAAGCCCTGGGATCATATCACCCGGCAGCCCCATCTTGCTGTAACCACTGGTGTCGAGAAAATCCATCTGTCCGCCACTCTGGCCAACGAGTACGTTGGAACTGGCGAGATTGGCGCCACCAGCAAGGTCAAAACAGATAAATGGAATCTTACCCGGGCCCGACAATCCACCTAGTGAGCAGCCAATATCAGTGGCCAGTGCATCAAGGTCAGCAGATACAGCAGCATAGGCGGTGTGGGGGTTGGAGAACAAACTAAAAACACCGCCACCAATAATGGCTCCAGTGCCTGTTATAAAACCCTGCCGCAAAAAATCTCGTCGTGATAGCGGGGCCGAATGATCACGATGACGTAACGGTTCATTGATAGTGAGGGGGCTGGGTTTTTTAGTCATAGTGATTATTACCTTTTATAGAGCGGTGATGCTCACTGGATAAGCATGCTGGCACTACCCAGAATGGCTGCGCAACTTGCTTTAACTATTTCTTCTGTACGTGTTGTTGTGTCACAAGTGGGTGATGGTGAGATTGTGCATTGCGTCATGCTGGTGATCAGGCTTTCAAAATCATCACCTGTCAATACGACATCAAGATTCTGAGTGGTACTGGCGCCGAGCATATCTCGAATGACTGTTTCGTCAGGCTGAGTTTGTAAATTGTTGGTCGCATTGTTGATATCAACATTCATAATCGCTGTTAATAACGGATTCATAATGGCGGCTTTTTTTGCCGGGCTATCAAAAGCTGTACTAGCTGTACTAAAAGTAAAACCAGAAAAATAACCTGGATTGGTATTAACCAGAACGTTGCAGTAGCTCATTGCCAGTTGTGCGATAGCCATCTGGTGTGAGGCCAGAAAGGTACTGATATTTTCAACAACGGGTAATTGCTGACGATAAGTATTGTAAGTCGTACTGACTGTAGTTTCGGTCGTCGGTACGCCCGTCACCGCTGACATAGTAGCATTAATTTCTTCAAACGTTCGTAGTCCAATATCAGAAACAGGTTCAGCATCATCGGCTGCAGAAGGTGCTATCGGCAGAGCTTCGATAAATGGATTGTTATTGCTTCCCAGCACCTCAAATGTCAGAAAGAACTCATCTGAACCGGAACCTTTTTCCAGTGGAATGATGGTGCCCTGAGTCGATAAAAATTGACCGTTGTTGGTGAAGTCATATCCGGACGAGCTATTGACAGAAGTATCTATGTTAGCAAAAGCCTGTCCTGCAGCAGCTTCTCTGCCATTGATGGCAATGCGCATACCTTTAATGATAATAGGTGAGTTTGGTAGCCAGTCTGGATTGAGGTTAATGAATCGCGGTTCATTAAACAGGTAGGCATAGTTATCATATTGTTCGACGTGAAATAATATATAGCTATCGGGTATGCCAATACGATCTGCTATGGAGAACAGCATAAAATATTTTTTACCAACACCCACTGAAAAATTTTGATTGATTTGCGTTTGGGTTAAAGCTCGATTGTGGATAGCCACCAGTCTGATTTTTCCTTTCCACAGAGCACCGCCACTGGGTTCGTCACCTAAAACAAATGCAAAGGAACTGTCCCAGTCAGTCAAATTGCTGCCGCTGCTGCTGGTATCAACGTCATCGGTGAATATGCCATTAACAAAAATTTGCCGACCATTAACAGGGTCATAATTCATCACCACATGTTGTTGTGAAGCCTGTAAATCTTCATCGGCATCTGCAGTGGATAGTGCGGGTAGACCATTGGCATTCGATGCGTTAGTACGGTTTAAAAATGCGTAGTTATATAAGTTTTGTGCCACGGTGAAATTACGTGCGCTACCACCAGCAGAATAAGTAATGATGGATGTATCTTTTTGCGATACATTGCCGGGGACTAGCCAGCTTTCTATAGAATATTCACCTGTGGCTTTAATCAGATCGTGCAGTTTTTTACTGTTTGCGGTTGAGCCCTGAGCTTTGCCATTGATAATTTCAATGCCATCACCCAGTACCCAGTCGACGGCTCCTGAAAATGTCAGGTTAAGCGCAGGTTCTACACCACTGGTATCAAAGGTCTGTGTGCCACTACCGGTTTTGAATTCCCATAGAGCAATGGTATTGGTTTCGTATCGGCTGCCACCGCTGGCGATAGTAGCGTCATTCAAGGTGACAGCTTTGCTGGTGATGAGTGAAGCGTCAACCTGTGTGAGAGTGATGGCACTGGACAGGAGATTGATTTGATCTTCAATTTCCTGAGCATCACTCAGGCAGTTGGCGCTCCAGCAATTATGGAATTCTTCACGTAAACGAATCACTAATCGTGAGTCAGCAGGGGAATCAAGGTTTATTTTTGCTTTGGCCGCCTCATAGGCGCTGTTGACGTCATTGCTGGAAAAAAATGGAGAGATTGGAGTTGCCGATATTTCAGTATGACATTCTGCACAATGTTGTGTGAGTAGAGGGTAAAGTATTTTTTCAAAACTATTTGGATCATTGTCCTGTGCGGTCGTTGGGAAGTTTCTACTAGCACCAGGATTCTTGATGGCAGGCGCGGTTAAAACAATTTGTCGACCGGTAGCGTTTGGTTCGCCTCCTTTCCATGTGGCTATATAACCTTCGATAATATCAGCGCAGGCACCATTGTCCGGCAACCAGCAATTATGGCCACCAGCCACTTTTGTGACCATCAGTGAGTTGGCGTAATTATCCAGATTAATATGTTTAATTGCTTCCAGGTAAGCGGTATTAACGTTACTTTTATGTACAAAAGATGATGGAGCACTACCGCCTTCAATGTGACACCCACCACAGCGATCGTCTCGACTTAGATTGTCCCAAAAATTTAATTTGAATGCTTGAATGTCCGATGTGGCCGGCGCCGGCCCAGTGTAATTGATGACGGTATTATCTACTGGAGGAATGCTGGTTTGTGTTGATGCACTATCACCACAGGCAGATAGTGTTAACGTGGTAATAATCGTAAAAACACCAATGATGCCAGTATTTTTATAAGCGGCTAGTTTCACTACTTTTCCAGAAAGTAAATACATCTAGTTCCCCTTACAATAAGCCGCAGTTTTGGCAAATACGCGTTTCATGTCATAACCATTATTTTCAAAATCATTGGTGATAGCGGTGACCTGGTTGCGATCAGCCGTATAGTTATCGGATTCACGGAAACAGACGGCCTTGAATACCTTTTTTACCTGACAGCGGCTAAATGCCCGGCTATTGGCCAGTTCTATACCCATTGATTTAGCACCATTGCCAAAGCTGTGTCCGTTTTCATCCAGCACGGTTGTGCTGTCCCATCCCAGTAACTGGTTTTGACCGTTACGCCAGTAGTTTAGCCAACTGTCATCAGTGGTGACGTGGCCGTATTTGAAATTATTACCATTGATGTTGAATTTATCAGTCACCACACCGGGGGTATAATCAAGCTGTTGAGTGTCATTGTTAAAATTGTAATATGCATAGGCACCGTAGAGCGCATCCATACCTGCGTGGCAGCCAATACAGTTATTCATGAAGATACGACTATCACCACCCGGGCTGCGCGAAACATCTCTATGTATATGATCTGGGACACGGCTAATGTCCTTGATTTGTTCCAGATCGGTACACAGGTGGTTGATCAGGGTAAAGCGGAACATCGCGCGGTTGGTTCCATCGACAAAAAATGCAGCTGCAGCGGCTCGGCTGGTGATAACACCAGCTGTAGCGGCTGTTGCTAGCCCTGTCACATTGCTTTGTATCTTTTTTTGCAGCACGGTGGGATCAGAAAAATCACTGCCAGCCGCTTCGAGTGCTTCATAGTGATCGTTATTATTATTTGAGTAGGCTGGACTGACGCTGCCCGTGTAAATAATGTCGCCTGATAAAACCTGTCGGAAATCAACACTGTCTCTAATCATACCAATGACTGTTGCAGTGTAGTCATTTAGCGGCACAAATACGGATTGCTCTTCATTGGTCCAGGGGGCGGCGAAATTTTTCAGTGTGACATTGTAAAAAGCCGCGTTATTCATCGCTTCGTAAGCAGCCGTTTCGCCACTAGGGTCATTGATGATCATAGCTTCCATAGTATCCAGAATGGTATTACTCGGGGAGATGCCCGTCAGTCGATCATGAATACGTTTAGCTTGTTGACGTTCGAGTGTGCCAGCATGCACTGTCGCACTGCTAACAATCACAAATAAGGTGAATGATGAAATAGCATTTAGCCAGGACAAGACATATTTGGAGTTTTGGATGGATATCATTGGGAGTTAATTCTCTATTCCTTGATTAATATGGGGATAGTAATCCAGATTGCACGCTTCAAAATGTTAGCACAGGTTTTATTATGTGTTAATTTTTCCGACAGATTGTTGGTTTTTCGACAAAGTTGTATATTCTGCCGATTAGTGGTCAGAGTAAAGACATGTATATTTTATACAACTAAATCAGTTGGTTATGATTTTATTCGATAAGTTTCAGATACTATAGATATTTAGGTGAATAGTGAAAGGCTATATCTGGTCAGAAATTTTATTTACATTATCAGTTGAAAAGGTCTTTTGAAAAAAGATTCACTCGATGAGAGTTTGTTTGGTATACGAGCCTGTGAATGCTTCTATAATGCATGTTTTTAATGGGGTTGTACTTACCTTAGAATTAGCCGCCATTACCTGAGTGATGGACAAATGATAAATGGAGTGACGAGAATGAAGTGTCTTGTTAGAACTATCCTGATAATGATTTTTATTGTGATTAATTCGGGATTGCACGCCGAAACACCTCAAAATGAGGTGGTGATTGAAAATCAAAGTTTTACTGACAAGGTTAATAATCTCAAAAAACAAGTGCTGGAATTAAACAGGGATCTATTCATTCTGGAAGAAGAGCTGTTATTTCCAGTCAATACACAGATCAATGTATTTATCTCAATTGACGCAGGCTTCTTATTTAAACTAGATTCCGTGCAACTGAAAATAGACGATAAAGTCGTCAGCAATTACTTATACACAGAGCGAGAAATACAGGCACTGCACCGGGGTGGCATACAGCGACTTTATGTTGGCAATATGGTGACAGGAGAACATGAGCTGACTGCGGTTTTTATTGGCAAAGGTCCATTGTCTCGCGACTACAAGCGTGCCTCGACAATTAAAATTAACAAAACAGATGAAGCAAAATTTGTGGAGTTAAAAATAACTGCAAATACCAGTAAAGAGCAGCCGGATTTTTCAATTAAGGTTTGGGAATAAGACAGGTTAATAATCAGAGCACTTCTAGATAACTTAATCATGTGGCACTCATCCCGAATTACAGCCTATGTTACCGTAATAGTATTCAATTTCTTATTATTGATCACGGCTTATGCTGCTGATGATCAGGGACATGAGGTTGATGAGCTTGCCTATGGCGTTGCTCTTTACGACTTTTTTCAGGGAAAATACTTTTCTGCGATTACAGATATTCTTGTAGCAGAAAAAAATCAGACTATCGTCGATGAAAATAAAAAATCAGAATTGTTACTGGGTGGGTTGTATTTGTCATACGGCATGAAATCACAGGCTCATGAAATATTCAAAAAGATAACCACTGAAACCAGGAAGAATCTTAACGGTTCAAAAAATATTATGGATCAGGTTTGGTTTTATATGGGTAAAGATTATTATGCAGATGGATTTGAAGAAAAAGCCAAAAAGGCTTTGCTGAATATTAGCAACCAATCAACACTGGATGTAGAGTATGCGTCAGAACGACTAAATATATTGGCAGAAATATATCTTCACAATCATCAGCTTGAAGATGTTAATACAATTCTTGAATTATTCCCTGAAGGTTCTGTCTGGAAACATTTCGCACAATTCAATCTTGGTCTTGCCTTGATTAAAAGCAATCGTTCGGTAGATGGTTTAATTTTTCTGGAAAATATTGCTGAATTAAATTCGTCGGATAAAGAGCTGGATATGTTGCATGATCAGGCAAATTTAGTATTGGCGGTAAACTATCTTCAATCAGGAATGCCTGATTTATCTGTTAAGTATTTCGAAAATATAAAATTAGAAAGTACGCAATCCAGAGGGGCTTTATTGGGGTTGGGCTGGGTAAAGTACCAGAATTCATCTTACAGAGAGGCAATAAATATATGGTTGGAGCTTACTAGTCGCTCTAGTTCAGATTTAAATGCGCTTGAAGCTTTAATATTTATTCCTCAGGCTCTTGAGAGGCGCGGTGAAAAAGATAGAGCACTGAGCCAATATGACTATGCAATTATGGCTTATATGGAACAATTAAAAAATGTTGCAAGAGTCAGGTACTTGATCAATCAAGGTGAATTAATTAGTGTTTTTAAGACGAGTGCGTGGGATGAGGGGTATCTTGATACAGATGAAATGGTCGAAATTATCGGGCCAGAATTAAGTGATTACCTGTTTGAATTGATAATTTCAAATGATTTTAGAGTTACAGTTAATCGCTACCGTGAATTAGCGGTATTAAGAAATAATTTATCACGATGGCTAAGTGCAATGCCTTCATTGAATTTGATTCTTGATGAAAAAATAAATACCTATAATGAGAGACTTTCGTCGGTTATAAGTGTTCTGGAATTAGACTATGCGAAAAAACTTCATAAAAAACGAGAAGAGTTTGTTGATAAACTTGAGAGGTCATTAGCGTCGAATGAGGTGACGATGTTAATCAATAAGCAGGAAAATAAATTATTTAATATTCTTGGTAAAGTCAAATTAGGACTCGATGAAGTAGAGGTCAATAATAAAGAAGTAACTGACATCAAAGATAAATATCGTTTTCTTTCTGGCTTGATGGAATGGAATATTAGTACTGATTATGCTCCCAGATTGTGGGCTGTTAAAAAAAGTATAGCTGAGCTGGATAATGCGTTACAGGGGGTTAATCGAACAATTCAGTCATTGACATCAGTAAGAAAGTCAGCGCCAGTCAGACACCAACAATTAAGAAATAAAATTAAGGGTAAAAAAGAACAGATTAAACTATTAATGAGTAACGTTGATCAGCTCATGTCCGTCCAGGAGCGGAAAATTCATGACCTGGCGGAAGCCGCTATCGATCAGTATCGTGCCATTATAAAACAATACCATGATCGTGCTTTGTTTGGCCGTGCCAGCTTATATAACTCACTGGTGCAAAAGGATTAGCATGTCTACCAGGTGTCTGTCTATGTGCATCATTTTATCGGTAGCGACTTTATATGGTTGTGGTTTGGCGAATAATAAGAGTATAGAGAGTTTACACATTGCTGATTTAGATGCTTCGGCTGACATTATCCTGTCTAAAAATTCAAGTGTTCCGTCAAGAGCTGGTTCAATAGGAAATTTTAGAGCATATCTTAGTGATAACGAAAATACACTTTATCGTGGTGAAGTACTAAAGCGACTGGCGGCGCTTGAATTGGAAGAAAGTGAAATCGTTAGTAAGCAGGTGGAAGAGCTAGGGCCAGCAGAAAGTGAGCAGCACCTGAAAAATTCCATCGAATACTATATGTCATATTTGAAAATGTACCCTGATAAACAGGATAATGATCATGTGCTTTATCAACTCGCAAAAGCCTATGAGTTTCTTGGTGATACAGATAATATGCTCTTGGTATTAAATGAAACAGTTCTGCGCTACCCAAATTCAGAGTATATAGATGAAATACAGTTCCGCCGTGGTGAGGTTTTGTTTGTCTATAATGATTACGTTAATGCAGAGCAAGCTTATGCAGAGATAGTTTATGCAAAATCATCTTCTCAATATCTGGATAAAGCCCTGTATAAGCTCGCCTGGTCTCAATTTAAACAAGGTAAATATATTGAATCTCTAAAACAATGCATGACCTTATTAGATAGGATGCAAGCTAAGGGTATGTTGACAGATATTTCTATATCAGAAAATCTAGCGTTATCTGAAAGAGACTTTATGAATGATGTTTTGCGTGTTATGAGCTTGTCATTGTCTTATAAAGATGGCACAAAGACAATTCAATATCTATTTGCTGACATCAAAAGCAGACAATATGAGCCATTGCTTTATCTGAAATTGAGTGAGCTTTATTTAAGAACTGAGCGTACGCTAGATGCGGCAGATGTTTATCTGGATTATGTAAAAATTCATCAGAATACGCTATTAGCAGCTGAATTTTATATGCTGGCATTAAATGTCTATAAAACAGCTGGATTAGCTGAACTCCTGCTGACTGAAAAAGTCAATTTTGTAAAAGAATTTGGTGCTGGTACTGTCTTCTGGGAAAGTTATGCAATAGATAAAAAACAGAAGGTAAGTGATGAGGTAAAAGCCAGTATTTATGATTTAGCAAACTATTATCATGCCATTGCCCTGAAGACAGGGTTGTCAAAAGACTATAAGACGGCATCATTGTGGTATGAGGAGTATATTCGATCATTCCCGGATGATGTTTCAACACCAAAGATGAACTTTATGTTAGCTGAATCTTTATACGATTCAGGTCATTACACGAAAGCTCTTGATGAGTATTTAAAAACAGCTTACGGGTATGAGCTTCACGGAAAAAGCGCTGAATCGGGCTATGCTGCAATTATCGCTTATAAAATGCTGATTGAAAAAGCCAATAAACAGGATATTACACAGCTGGAAGTCTCAGCATTAAAAAATGCTATACGATTTAGTTACATATTTAGAAATTCAAAATATGCTCCTTCTGTTATTGTCACAACGGCAGAAAAGTTATACGAAAACAAGGATTATAAAGGTGTTATTGAGTTCGCCGGTAAAAATGTACATTTAAAAGATATGGATGATAAATCATATTTTAAAACTACATGGTTGCTCTATGCTCACTCATTGTTTGAGTTGCAGGAATACGCTACTGCCGAGGAAGCTTATAACACTGTTCGAACCTTAATGATAAAAAGTAACAGGCTATATGTGGATATTTCAGAAAGACTATCTGCCAGTATTTATATGCAAGCGCAAACTTATCGTGACCTCGGTTACAACAAGCTGGCGGCCTATCATTTTTTGCGTATTGAAGAGCATGTGCCAAACTCAAAAATTTATGATACTGCTCAATTTGATGCGGCAGCAGTGCTAATAACTTTAAAAAATTGGAGTCAAGCGACAGGTATCCTGGAAAAATTACGAGTTAAACACATCGAAGACAATAGTTACTCAAGAGGTGTTTCACAAAAACTGGTACTTACTTACACGGAAACAGGTCAATTCGAGAAAGCTGCTGATGAAGCTGCCTATTTATCGGAAAAGTCAGAAAATAACGAAGAGCGTAGAGTATATGCATGGCTTTCTGCTGAAAGTTATCAGAAAGCATCTGTTGATAAAAAAGCAAACAAAATTTATATTAAATATATAGATAGATATCCTGTGCCTTTTTCGCAGTACATTGAGGCGCATCAGCGTGTAATTAACTATTTCAGAGATTACAACGACCCGGTTCATCTTAAAAAATGGTTGTCAAAGACGGTCGCTGCTGAGATAAATGGGGGGAATATGCGCACTGATCGAACAAAATTTATTGCCTCCAGATCAGCGCTGGAGCTAGCTGGGTCGCTACAGGATAAGTTTAAAAAAATTGAGCTGAAAGAACCATTGAAGAAGTCACTTAAAACTAAAAAAAAGTTGATGAAAAAAGCGTTAAAAGCCTATTCTGAACTAATGGCGTATGAAATTGCAGAAGTAACCACATCCTCTACTTACCATGTCGCAGATATATATGGTCACTTTGCCGCTGCCTTAATTAATTCGCAACGACCTAAAAACTTGGACGAGGACGCGTTAGAACAATACAATGTCCTGTTGGAGGAACAGGCGTACCCATTTGAGGAGAAAGCTATTGAAATTCATTCTGCTAATGCTAAACGCACTAGAGCTGGAGTTTATGATGAGTGGATTAAAAAGAGTATACAGGCACTGTCAATATTAAATCCGATAAGATATGCGAAGACTGAACGTGTTGAAAGCTATGTTAAATAAAGTTACTAGAATTATCGGCGTACTTTTTTTTAATGTTATGTTGACTGCCTGTGCGTTGCAGGTTCAGGAAAGTGCGTCTCATATTGATACTGAAAATAAAATACGATTAAGCTCATATTATGCCGAAGCAGTAAGTGCAGCTAAAAATGGTTTGATAGATAAAGCAATTGAGCTATTTGAAACTGTAGTGCATGAATCACATGATTTTGGTGATGCATATACCTATCTTGGACTGCAGCATTTACAAAAAAATGATCTTGATAAGGCAGACCGGGCCTTTGAAAAAGCAATATTACTAGATTCGACTAACTTTGTTGCTTACAATCACCGTGGTGTTATTTTACGTAACCGTGGTGATTTTTCAGCCGCTAATATGATGTATCAGGCTGCCATTAAGTATAATCCTGATTATGCTAACGCACATTTTAATATCGCTATTTTGTATGATATATATCTATACGATTTAGAAAAGGCATTGTATCACTATAGGACATTTCAAGCGCTTAGCGGTGAAAGCGATAAGTTGGTTGAAAAATGGATTATAGATCTGGAGCGACAAATTGTTACTGCCAGTAAGGATAACGTATAATGCGACGTCTAATCTTAAATTTATTCATGTTGTTTTTTTTTCTGATTATATCAATGAATTTGTGTGCAGAAGAAAATATAAAAATGCAAGGTATGTCGGTAATTGGTAATAAAGAATCACCTAATTTGTTATACATCGTGCCATGGAAGGCACCAAAGTTTACAGATATGGATGATCAGCTAATTTCTTCCAGATTATTCGATGAAGCTTTGATGCCTGTAGATCGTCAAGTTTTTATTAGAAAAGAACTTTATCAACGAGCCAGGCAGGATATAGATCGTAAATAATTATTAATAATCGTTTTTCAAATAATCAAATAAAGTAATAATAGAGTAATAACTTAAATACAGGAGAAAGTTATGTTTTCCGAGTTCGTATCATTTTTACAGTCAGGTGGAGTATTTATGTACCCCATTATGATGGTTTTTGCATTTGGTTCCGCTATTGCATTTGAACGCTATCTATATTTGACCTCTGTTAAAAGGAATAATCAGAAATTATTGAAAAAAATTACACCTCTGCTTAATCAGGGTAATTATCAGGATGTATATAAAATTACGGAAAATTCCAAAGTGGCTATCTGCATGATGTTATCGTTAGGTATACGTCGTCAGCAGGAATCTGCCAGACGAGAGGATGTTGAAATGGCCATGGAGGAAGTTATGATGGAAACTATTCCGCGTCTCGAAAAACGCACACATTATATTGCGATGTTTGCAAATATCGCGACCTTGCTGGGTTTGTTAGGTACGATTACCGGTCTCATTAAAGCTTTTACAGCAGTGGCACAGGTAGATCCTTCGTTAAAAGCTGAAATTTTATCTAGTAGTATCTCAGTTGCCATGAATACCACTGCTTTTGGATTGGGAGTGGCAATTCCACTTATTATTATTTTTTCTATGTTGCAATCAAAAACCACTGAAATTGTCGACAGTTTTGAAATGGCGACGGTGAAATTTTCAAATCTAATTACACAGAATAAATAGAAGTTATTATTATGCTTCGGAAACGATTCAGAACTGGAAGTAAAAATAAATCAGTTGATCTTGATATTACTGCGTTTATGAATTTAATGGTTGTACTTGTTCCATTTTTATTGATGACGGCGGTTTTTACCAATACCAGTATTCTTGACCTTGAATTGCCATCTGAAGAAGATATGAAATCATCGAATGATGATAGAGCAACGTTCGGACTAAATATGATTATTCGTGACGACGAGCTAGTCCTGGCTGATCAACAAGGAAGTATTATAAAAAAAATACCGGTATCAAAAAGTGGCCATAACTTCCATTTGCTAAATCAGGTCCTTCGTCAGGTAAAGGAAAAATATCCTGATCTTACTGCAATTTCCATTCTGTCTGAACCGAATACCAATTATGAAAATCTGATTAAAGCGATGGATGCGGCTCGTGAATACCGGGTTTTGTATGAGGGCGAAGTTGTCAACGCTGAACTTTTTCCAGATATATCTATTGGTGATGCACCAAAAGGACAACAAATTTAATGAAAGAATCACGCCGTATCAAACGAATGAAAAGACATCATGCCAGAGGGGCAGATAAAAATGCATCCTTAAACATGGTCTCATTGATGGATATTTTTACCATTCTTGTTTTTTTCTTACTGGTGAGTGCCGCCAGCACAGATATTTTACCTACCCCAAAAAATATAAGATTGCCCAGGTCAACAGCTGATGCATTGCCCAAAGAAAATATAGTTATTATTGTTGGTGAAAATAAGATATTGCTTCAGGGGAAAGAAGTATCTGATATGAAATCAGTGATTGATAGTAAAAATCTCATGATTATGCCGCTATTTAATGAATTGAATCAGCTCGCAGGTTCTAATGAACTCGAAAAAAATAAAGATTTAATCACCAATAAAGGTGTCACGATACTGGGTGATAAGGAGATACCTTATGCCTTGTTAAAAAAAATAATGTTGACTTGTTCGGCGGCGAAATTTGTTAATATTTCATTTGCAGTAAGCCGGATAGCTGAAAAAAATGGTTAGACCCGTGCTTGCTTCAAATATATCAGATGAAATTTTTCTGCCGTGGGTTGAAAGCGCTAATGACCGACGCTTTAAGCAAATTCTTATTATATTTGTAGTAGTTTTTTCTTTAATTAGCGCAATAGTGCCTTTTCTCCCGGTGCCTGAAATCATTCAGGCAGACTTGAAAACAGTGTCTCCACACCTTTCAAGATTAATCATGGAGAAAAAAAAGCAACCGCCACCACCTCCACCTATACCAGAAGCTAATGTACCTGAAAAAAACATACCCGTTAAGAAATCTGAAAAGCTGGATAAAAAAGAAGTGGCTTATAAGAAGGCGGCTAGTAGTGGTTTGGTGGCTTTGAGTAACGAGCTTGCCGAACTAAGAGAAAGCTTTGATTTTTCTATGCTTGATGCGAAACCACTGATCAAGTCAGTGGCCGTTAAAAAGCAAAGTTTTGATCAAGATCTCATTACAGCCAAAGCAACTAGCAGTAGTTCTGGTATTGCTGTCGATAAAGCGACCACCTTAACTGGCACGGCCAAACTATCTGAACGCAGCACTACAAAAGTGACCAGTGATATTGCTGATAAAATTTCTGCAACTAGAAAATCAGCGACGTCCGGAAAAAAAATCTCACGTGGTGAAAGTGAAATCGAACAGGTTTTCCAGAAAAATAAGGGAGCTATATACAATTTATATAATCGTGCCTTGAGAAAAGATCCTACCTTAGGTGGTAAAGTTATCATCGAGCTGACAATCAATGCACAGGGTAAGGTTGTCCAGTGTCATATTATTTCTAGTGAATTGAATGACCCAGGTCTGGAAAGAAAAATTATTGCCCGTGTCAAGATGTTTCAGTTCAAGCCTGCGGATGTGCTGGAAACTACGGTTAAA